>Ga0181559_10001364_pt1 | contig 23903 bp, 19 predicted proteins | sample 011ome_21_FD_133752 | JGI IMG/M metagenome (GOLD analysis project Ga0181559, IMG submission 133752) | Coastal salt marsh microbial communities from the Groves Creek Marsh, Skidaway Island, Georgia - 011508AT metaG (megahit assembly) | ecosystem: Environmental > Aquatic > Marine > Intertidal...
GGCGGATGTCTCCCTTGTAGATCGGATTGGTCAGCATGTGGTGGATTTGTCCGCGAGCCAGAGGCGCTCCGCCTGTAGACCGCCCCTTCGTATTTTGCCTGCGCTTTGATCGTATTTCCTGACGCTTGGCCTGCTCTTCGACCAGCCTGAGGTTTCCGTGGGTCAGGTAGAGATCAAAGAGCCTCTGAACGACTTTGGCTTCGGCCTCATTGATGACCAAGCTGCGGATCAATTTGTCTGGGTGAGGATCGTATCCAAGGGGCGCAAGCCCACCCATCCAGAGGCCCTTCTTCTTGGAGGCGGCGATCTTGTCTCGAATACGCTCCGCAGTCACCTCACGTTCGAATTGTGCAAAAGACAGGAGGAAATCCAGAGTTAAACGCCCCATAGATGTAGAGGTATTGAAAGCCTGCGTCACGGAGACAAACGAGCACCCTCGCTGTTCGAGGCGCTCAACAAGGCGCGCAAAGTCCGCGAGAGAGCGTGTCAGACGGTCGATCTTATAGATGACCACCATATCAATGAGACCCGCATCGATGTCACTCAGGAGCTGCTGCAGCCCAGGGCGCTCAATCGTCCCTCCAGAGATACCACCATCATCATAGCGCTGACTGAGGAGCTTCCATCCTTCGTGCTTTTGAGATGCGATGTAAGAGGCGCAAGCATCGTATTGAGCATCAAGAGAGTTGAACTCCTGCTCGAGCCCTTCTTCGGAGGATTTGCGCGTGTAGATCGCGCAGCGGGTCTTTGGTTTCCCCTCACTCATCTAGAGACCGAAGAACCGAGGGCCAGACCAGCGGGTACCGGTTATGGCGCGTGCTATGGCAGACAAGGAGCGGTGGGTTTGACCTTGCCAAACAAACCCTGCCTCCGTGACATCGACGATATGGCTAACCCCGTTCCAGTCTCGGATAAGCCGCCCGCCGGGCTTGAGGGCTCCTCGCGCGCGATCGCTTGATCGATATCCCTCCTGTCCTGCGGTCTTAATCCGCTTCCGGGCGCCTGGCTTGAGATCCCCATATTCCCGCGCCTGAAGATCATAGGCCAGGATGCTACGCATAAACCCTTGGCTCATCTTATTCGGTGGAGGTGTTCCAATCACCTCGACCCAGGCTGCAATTAGCCCCTCGCGTCCAAGCGCTTCCACCTCCGTCCACCGCATACCTGTGTCGCTCCCTAAATCGCGTCACGACACACTGACGCTCGTTCCGCCAAGGAAGTCCAGTCCGCTATAACTCCACAATAATTCCTCCATATTTAGTGGTAAGTATATGGAATACAACGATATGTGGCGTTGAGGCTTGACGCACTAGGGGTGATTCTCGTATTTTAAATCTGCGATCCAAGCGCTTCGTTGCTGCACCCTGCTACAGGACAGAACGGATACCGCGACGGTCGACGAGATATCGCTTGTGAGGTCTTCTTAAGGGACCTCGGATGTCCATCATAGCTGGACCCGGTCTGAGCACCCCTGATGCAGGGACTCTCATGGACAGCGTGATAGCCGAACCGTGAAGCGGCTCAGAATTTTCCCCTGTAGTTGCGCAAAGAACTGCGCTCCGAACATTGCATATTTATGCGCCCTTCAATGGAGGAATGTCCTGTATGGATACGCAGAATTCGCAGATTGAGTACGTAGAGGTTTCCCAGCTTAAACCATGGGCGAAGAACGCACGTACGCATTCTAAAAAGCAAATCCGCCAAGTGGCAGATAGCATCGAGACCTTCGGGTTTACCAACCCTGTCCTGATCGATGCAGAGCATCATATCCTAGCGGGCCACGCCCGGGTCGAAGCTTCAAAACTCATTGGCTTGGAGCGTGTTCCATGTGTTTGCCTGGATCACATGACGCCCGAACAGAAACGGGCATATGTCCTCGCGGACAACAAACTGGCTTTAAATGCCGGTTGGGATGAGACCTTGCTCGCGGAGGAATTAAAAGCGCTCCTTGAGTTCGATCTCGACTTTGATCTCACGATCACGGGCTTTGAGATGCCTGAGATCGACAGTCTGCTGTTAGATCAGAGTGCGGAGGTCAAGAAAGACAATCCTCTCGACAAATTGCCTAAAAAAGCACCTCGGAGGTGTAACCTTGGTGATCTTTGGCAGTTGGGCAAACATCGTCTAATCTGTGGAAGTGAATTGGAGCGCGCGACGTTGGAGCTGCTAATGGATGATGACCTAGTCACGATGGTGTTCACCGATCCACCGTACAATGTTCCGATTGATGGACATGTCGGGAACTCTGGCAAAATCAAGCATCGCGAGTTTGTTATGGCATCCGGTGAGATGTCGGTGGGGGAATTCACAGAGTTTCTAAAATCGGCTTTCAAAAACATGGCGTCCTTCAGTGTCGAAGGATCAATTCATTACGTCTGCATGGATTGGCGGCACATGGCTGAGATGCTGGCAGCAGGGCAGGTGGTCTACTCAGAGCTCAAGAACCTCATCGTCTGGGTCAAAGACAATGGAGGTATGGGCAGCTTCTATAGATCACGCCATGAACTGGTCTTTGTCTTTAAGAAAGGGACGGCTCGTCACCAAAATAACTTTGGGCTGGGAGAGCACGGCCGCTATCGCACCAATGTCTGGGAATATCGTGGCATTAACTCCTTGCACGCAAAGCGCGGGGAGGAACTCGCGATGCACCCAACGGTCAAGCCGGTCGAGATGATCGCTGACGCCATTCTGGATGTGTCAGGGCGGGGTGAGATTGTTCTCGATCCCTTCGGCGGCTCCGGCTCCACGCTTATGGCCGCCGAGCAAACGGGGCGATGCGCCTATCTCATCGAGTTGGACCCACTCTACTGCGACACAATTTTGACACGCTGGGAGGCTGCCACGAAAGGACAAGCCGAGCAGCTCCTCTGCGGTTGGCCTCCTGTCGAGGATTGCGAAGATGAGTAAGCCCAAGAAACCTTCGACGGCTCGAAAGGATCAAGCGCCATATGAGGTCGGCTATGGCAAGCCGCCCTCAGATAAGCAGTTCAAGAAAGGGCAATCAGGTAACCCAAAGGGGCGCCCTAAAGGTAGCCGCAATAAAAAACCCTCTGATCTGGCTAAAAACCTGACCGATGTCATTCTAGCCGAAGCTTGCAGAGGCCTGCCAATACGAGAGGGTGATACGCAAATCACCATTCCAGCTATGCAGGCAGTGATCAGGTCAATGGCAGTGAAGAGCGTGCAGGGCCACGCGCCGTCTCAACGGCTCTTTACCGACCTGGTTCAAATTGCTGAAGCGCAGCAAACCGTCGCGTCTGACCTAAATTTAAAAGCCTGTCAGACTTTCACGTTCAAGTGGGAGGACGATGATTAATGCCCGCTGGATCACCTTTGACGATTTTGAACTTCAGCAGGTTCCGTAATGGCCCTCTGAATATCGACAATATTCCGTAGCCACGCCTAAGCGGATCATCTCTCCAGCGATGTCTCGGTCATCTTCCAATCTGCATTGTCCAACGATGCGGCTGTAGCGATCGACGTCTTTGATCACGCACGTCAAGGTCTGCCCTCCGATGAGATCTTTGAGCGCGTGTGTTGCAGCACTGCCGCCAGCCTCATCCGTCTCAGGTGCATCTAAACCCCAAATGCGGATTGCGGGTTCAAGCTCATACATCCGAAACGTATCGCCATCAGTGATGCGTTCCACCTGAGCAGTAAAACTAGGTGGCTCGGCCAGGCCCATTGAAGCTGCCGCGATGCTTAGAACGCCTGCAATTAAGATGACATTTTTACCCATTTGAGCTCGCTGATTTATTAGGGTGTCGCTTAAGCCCATAGGCTGAATAGGGGGTATGCGCGGCAGGTTCACGAATGCGATGGGGTCCTGCCACGCATGAAAGCCATTCTGGGAGAGAGTGGCTATCTGTGTTCGGAAGGGTGGGATCGAACACAAGTTAATCGGTATCAATATGAGCCATAGTGTCCAGAGTCTAAATCCCACCTGCTTCTATTCTGCGGCAATGGCTCGTTTGCTCGCTCTGCTGGCGTGTTTCGCTTCTGTTGCTCGGCCCATCCGGAGCAGCTTTGGGTGTAAGAAGTCCGGTTCTATCCCCGCCAATGCGCAGACTTCTTTGAAGTCTTTTGACGGATAGTGGCCCACCCAACGCTGAGCCGTTCGAAAGTCTTCATATGCGTGATTGCTATCATTGGTTAAGTCCTGCACCACTCGGTTCAAGACAGCCAACCACATCTCGGAATATGAACTAACGTTTGTCATGCCATAGTGACACTAAAATCGAATTCGATTCTGGCAATCTTAAAGTGATATTAATCGAGAGATTTTTTGACTCTTTGGTTTAACTTTTTGTGCTTCGCTGCCTACAACAGCACCCTCCCCAGAGCGGGAGGCAGCGAAGCAAAGTAGCATGGCTACTCTTGCTCAACATATCACAGTTTTATGACAGGCTGTGTCTAGATTTGAGCATGCTAAAAGCGTATCTGCGAAAACTATGCTGCGGGCGCATAGCCGCACTGCAGCATTTCTGATTGTATGATCAATATTTGAGGCGCATGGTCTAGGCATAGCTTGGCTGCGTCCTCCTCCTCCCAGCAGTCAGCAACAATGATTTAGGCGATGCGTGCTCTCCTCCTCCTTGCATGCGTCGCCTTTATTTTTTTGAGCCTGGGATTTGCGAGTTTCGGTGCCAATCGGTGGCGAGTGCAATTAATGAGGAGGCTTCTACAAAATGCGATGCTTACAGAAATTCGCCGCCGTTCCCTCTTCCGTCTACAATCACTTCAATCAAGAACGACACCACTACAGCCGAGGCAACTTCAAGACTTTACGCGCCGCTGCTCTCGCCGAGTGGCGCCAACTTGGCGCGATCTGAGGGCTTGGCTGAAAGGCAAACGGAGACGATTTCGAATTAGTCTGACAGCACCTTTGAAGTACTTGAAAGGGGAGCATTTGATCATCACCGGAAGCTAGACGGCGCCCTGCACCTCCTCAAGTGAAGTTCTTCTGACAGAGCCAACGGACGAGCTGTCGGTTATTCAGCTCCCGCCAATCCTGTCGTGTGCTGGGATGTGGGCGAAGACGCGTTATGGTCTCGGCCGCGAGTTAAACGACGCATTGACGAGCCCACCAATCACGGAGACCCGATGCAAGCCATTCACCGCGTCCTTGTAACGTTAGCAACTTCCGCCGGCAGGATGGCAGGTCCAAGTTCAGTGTGTCGGGCCAACCATGACTGGACACTGGCTTTGCCGAGGGAGGGGACCGTCGGCACGGATAGTCCGGCCGGCACGCCTTAACAGGGGACCTCGACACCATGCCCACATATCGGTCAGCGCGCGCAGATAACGGGAACGGTCACGGTTGCCGCGACCAGGGAGGACAAGGAACATGATTCGCCACATCGTGATGTTCACGTGGAAAGACGGAACGCCCGACACCATCAAGGACGACGTTGTTGCGGGTTTCGAGCACATGAAGCGGTCCATCGAACATGTGATCGACATGAAATGCGGCTCTGACCAAGGATTTGCCGAAGGCAACTTCGACTTTGCCATGATTGCCGACTTTGCCGACAAGGCCGCGTGGTCAGGCTACCGTATGCACCCTGAACATCTTGCTTTCGTTCAGAAGTTCGGTGCCCTTTCTGCCAATATCGCGCGCATTCAGATCGAGATCCCGCACTGAGGTTCACCACTTCGGCGCGGCTGCACCACGACAAATACCAACGCCAATCGGATCCATGGGAGGACCCAAGATGACCCACCTGACCAAAGTAAACCTGACCCGTCGAAGCCTGCTGATGGCATCGACGGCGGCCCTGTTTGCAGGGCCCATGTTCATGCACGCCGCGCAGGCACAAGCACGCTCGGGCGGCACGCTCAAGATCGGCCGCCCTGCAGACGTGTCGTCGATGAACGTCTTCGCACATGCCACGGTCGAGGACGAGATCGTCCACCCGATGGTCTATGACACGCTGCTCTATGGCGCGCGCAACGAACTGGGCTACGAGCCGGGTCTTGCCGAAAGCTGGACCTTCGATGCGGCGACCAACACCTATGCCTTCACCCTTCGCGAAAACGCCAAGTTCGCCGACGGTTCGCCCCTGACGGCGGCCGACGTGGTCTTCTCGATCAACGAATCGAAAGAGAAATCGACCAACTACAAGGGCCTGATCGCGGGCATCGCGTCGCTGGGCGCGACCGACGCGCGCACCGTCTCGGTGACGTTGGCGGGGACCGACAACCTGTTCCTGTCGGGTCTGCTGTGGGTCTACATCGTGCCCGAAAACTACGGCGGCATGACCGACGAAGCCTTTTTTGCCAACCCGAACGCTTCGGGTCCGTTCACGATGACCGAGTGGACGCCGGGTTCGTCGATGACGCTGACCAAGAACCCGAACTACTGGAACGCCGCCGAGACCCATCTCGACGCGGTGGAAATGCGGATGATCCAGGGCGACAACGAGCGTCTGGCCGCCTTCCAGTCGGGCGATATCGATCTTTACGAAAACGTCCGCTTCGACTTCCTCGACCAGTTGCCTGAGGCCAATCGCCACGTCGTCAACCCGACGGCGCGGACGATGCTGATGTATACCAACAACTACCGCGCGCCATTCGACAACATCGACGCACGCCGTGCCCTGTCGCTGGCCATCGACCGTACGGCCATCGCCGAGGCGCTGTGGCCGGGCCTTTCGACCCCGGTGCAAGGTTTGCTGATGCCGGGCACCGCCGACACCGTGCCCGCGACCAACGGCACGTGGGACTATGATCCCGCGGCCGCAGTAGCGGCCCTCGCGGCATCGCCCATGCCTGGCGCAACCATCCGTCTCAGCGCGGCCTACATCCGCGCCGTGGACGAAGTGCTGGTTCAGGCTGTGCAGTCGCAGTTGGAAGCGGCCGGGTTCGTGGTCGAACTGAACATTTCGGACTTCAACACGATCCTGGGCCAGGTGGTGAACAACGATTTCGACGTTTGGCTGATCGGCAACACGACCTTCGGCACGACCGCGGCCGAGATGCTCAACTTCTACGCTTCGGCCTTTGGCCCGCTGGGCGGCTGGAACTTTGAGGAAATCGGCGCGCAACTGGCTGAATACCGCACGGCGCAGGATGCGGCCGGTCGGCAGGAGGCCGTGCGCAAGTTCGAGAACCTGATGCGCGAAACCTATTCGGCCTCGCCCATCGGCCACCCGGCGACGGTGTTTGGCGTCGCCAATGGAGTCATGGGTCTGGAGACGCTGGTGACGACCGCCTATCGTCTCGACAAGATCTGGCTCGACCGCTGATCGACGATCGATGAACAGGTCGCGGGCCGATAGCGTTCGGCCCGCGACACCCCGCCCTTCGGAGACCTGCGCATGGACCGCGGCCGCTTCATCTTCAGACGCTTGCTGCAAACTATCCCACTGCTGGCAGGCATCATGTTGCTGGTGCTGTTGCTGCTGCACGTCGTCCCCGGCGATCCGGCCCGTGCCATTGGCGGGATCTCGGCCAGCGAAGAAAAGGTCGATCAGATCCGCGAGGAACTGGGCCTCAACCGGTCGCTGCCGGTTCAATACGTCTCGTATGTCGGCAATGCCTTGCGGGGCGATCTTGGTCGCTCGACACGCTCGGGCCGTACCGTGACCTCGATCATTGCTGACCGATTGGCGCCCACTGCGCTGTTGCTGGCCTGCGGTATGATCCTGAGCATTGCCCTGTCGTCCGTCATCTCGGTGATCTCTGCGCGCAACAAGGACAGCGTGCTCGATTTTGCCCTGATCGGCGTGACAGTTGCGGGTATCAGCATCCCGACCTTCTGGGCTGGGCTGATGCTGATCCTGCTGATTGCGCTGCCAACAGGGCTGTTTCCGATCAACGGCTTCGGTGACACGCCGCTCGAAAACCTGCACTCGATCGTTCTGCCCGCGCTGACCTTTGCGATCGCGATCTCGCCGGTGATGATCCGGGCGCTCCGGGCTAAGCTTGTCGACCTTTACCGGCAGGATTTCGTGATGATGTCGCGCGCAGCCGGCCTGAGCGAAAATGCCATCCTGTTTCGTCATCTGTCGCGCCATGCGGCCATCATCCTCGTCACCATGATCTCGGTGCAGGTCGGGCCGATGATCTTTGTCAGCGTCGTGATCGAAAAGACCTATGCCTTGCCAGGTCTGGGCGAAGCACTGGTGAATGCCGTGTCGCAGCGCGATTTCCCGGTCATCCAGGGGATCACGCTTGTCACCGCGCTGTTCGTAACCGCCGTCCACCTGACCGCCGATATCGTGATCTCGTTCCTGAACCCAAGGATGACTCTGAAATGACAGATCACTCCGGGTTCACTGTGCCGACCGAGGCGCCCGCTGTCCGCGCCCCCCGCAAGCGCTTGCCAGGCAAGGCCCGCTTCGGGCTGGCAATCATTGCGCTTTATGTCTTGGCCGGGGTTTTCGGACCCATGCTGCTGCCCTTTGATCCCGATGCCGCGAACATCCTGCAGCGACTGCGCCCGCCGAGTGCCCAGCATTGGTTGGGGACCGACCAACTGGGCCGCGACTTTCTGGTGCGGCTGCTCTACGCGATCCGCATCGATTTGCCCGTCGCCTTTCTCGCCGCATTTTTCCCAATGTTGATCGGCACGGCACTGGGCGCAGTCGCCGGTTTCTTCGGGCGCATTCCCGACATCGTCGTCAGCCGTTCGGCTGATATCGTGCAGGCCTTCCCTGTCTATGTGTTCCTCTTGGTGCTGGTCTTTGCGCTTGGCAGTGGCGCGACCTCGTTCATTCTGGCTGCCACCGTCATCGCCTGGGTTGGCTATGCGCGCTTGGTACGCGGCGAAGTGATGCGCCTGCGCGAGATGGAATTTGTCGCTGCGGCGCGGGTCTCTGGCCTGCCTCCGATGCGGATCCTTGCCACGCATGTGCTGCCCAACGCCCTGCCGCAGACCATGATCTATTTCATGTCAGACATCGTGATGATGGTCCTCGTGCTCAGTTCGCTGTCGTTTCTTGGTGTCGGCATCCAACCTCCGACCGCAGAATGGGGCCGCATGATCGCCGAAGGCCAGCCATTCCTGCGCAGCCAGTGGATCCTGTCCGTCGCGCCTGGCCTGATGCTGATGATGTTCGGCATCGCCTTGTCGCTGGTCGCGGATGGACTCGACGAATGGAGCCGCAAATGACCCGCATCCTCGAAATCGCGGATCTGCGCGTCGATCTGTCCCGCGCCGAGCCCCGGGTTTCGCCGGTCGGGCCCGTCGACCTCTGGCTGGACGCGGGCGAGTGTCTGGGGATCGTAGGCGAATCCGGTTCGGGAAAAAGCCTGACGCTCAAGGCGATCCTGGACCTTCTGCCCGACGGGCTGACCCGCGGGACCGGCACGCAGAAAATCGCGCAGGGCGGTAAACTGGTGCCGACCGATCCGCGCAGGCTGCGCGGGGCCAAGATCAGCATGATCTCGCAGGAACCGGCGGCGGCACTCGATCCGTTGATGCGGATCGGCGACCTTATCGGCGAAATCGTCCGGCACCACTCGGGCTGTTCTTGGGCCGAGGCGCGCTTGCGGGCGGTGGACCTGCTGCGCCGCGTGGGCGTGCCCGATCCCGAGACGCGCGCCCGCTTTTGGCCGCACGAATTGTCGGGGGGGCTCAAGCAGAGGGTGGTGATCTCGATGGCGCTGGCGTGCCAGTCTGACATCCTTTTGTGCGATGAACCCACCACCGCGCTCGACGTCACCATTCAGGCCCAAATCGTCGATCTGCTGCGCGACCTGCAGGTGAACGACGGGCTGGGCCTGATTTTCGTAACGCATGATCTGGCCTTGATCCGCCAGATCGCCGACCGGATCTGCATCATGTACGCCGGGCTGATCGTCGAGACTGGCCCCAGCGCCGAGATCTTCTCCAACCCGCAACACCCTTACACCCGCGCCCTGCTTTCCGCCCTGCCGGATATCGAACAGTCCGAGGGCCGGCAGGTGCCAATCGAGGGGACGCCCCCCGCTGCAACCGCTTTTCCGCAGGGCTGCCGCTTTGCGCCCCGTTGCCTGCGCGCGAGCGATGTTTGCCGTCAGGCAGCGCCCGCCCTGCTGGCCACCGAAGATGCGCAGGGCGTCAAGGTCGCCTGTCATCACACCGGAGATGTCACATGAGCAATTGGCTCTCGGTGCAGAACCTCAGCGTCGATTTCGTGGTCGGCGGCGGCCGTGCGCCTTCGGTCCTGCGCGCGCTGCGCTCGGTTTCGATGGACATCGAAAAGGGCACAGTGTTTGGCATCGTGGGGGAATCGGGCTGCGGCAAGTCGACTCTGGCGCGCGTTCTCAGCGGGCTGACCGCGCCGACCGACGGCCAGGTGCTGCTGGGCGGCAAGCCCCTGGGGATGGACCGCGACAAGGCGCAGCGCCGCCGTATCCAGATGGTGTTCCAGGACCCCGGGTCGTCGCTGAACCCGGCGATGAGCGTGCGCAGTATGCTGTCGCAGCTCTTGTCGTTTCACCAGATCGTGCCGCGCGACCAGATCGAGGCGCGCTGCCGTGCCCTGATGGCGCAGGTCAACATGCCGGTCGACGCGCTCGACAAGAAACCCGGCTCGCTTTCGGGCGGGCAGCGACAGCGCATCGCCATCGCCCGTGCGCTGGCGTTGGAGCCGGAAATCCTGATCGCTGACGAGCCAACCGCGGCGCTCGATGTGTCGGTGCAGGCGTCGGTGCTGAATCTGCTGAGCGACCTGATCCGCGACCTCAGGATGACGATGATCTTCATCAGCCACGACATGGCGGTCGTGCGCCGGGTCTGCGACCGGATGGCGGTCATGTATCTGGGCCAGATCGTCGAAACTGGGCCAACAGGGGCGGTGTTCGAGGATCCGCGCCATCCCTACACCAACGCGCTGATGGCCGCCGTGCCGCGCCTCGTGCCAAGGGCAGCGGGCGACTACCAGATGCTCAAGTCCGAACAGCCCAGCCCGCTGGCCCGGATCGAGGGCTGCACCTTCCGCGGCCGTTGCCCCAAGGCGGGTCCGGTCTGCGCGACGCTGGCCCCGGGTCTCGATGGCGGGGCGCATCGTGTGTCGTGCCATTTCCCCCGTGCGGGGACTAACCCGGTAACCGAAGGATCATCCCATGGGCATTGAGATGCTGACCCCAAGCCAGACAGCCTGCAAGATGACCGCGGCACATATCTCGGAAGGGCGCGTCAAGGCCATGCAGGCCACCGCCGGTGTCGGGCTGGTGCAGGGGCCTGCGCATGGGGTCACGCTGAGCGATCTCGATGGAAATACCTATATCGACTGCCGGAGCGCCGGCGGTGTCTTCAATCTTGGCCACACGCGTGCCCAGATCGCCGAGGTCTTGGCCAAAGCGGTGCAGGACACCGACATGGGCGACTGGATGCTGCTATCGGGGATTCGCGCGATCACGGCCAAGAAGCTTGCCTCGCTGGCCCCAGAAGGGCTCGATTATGTCCAGTTCGGCGTCACCGGGAGTGAGGCGGTCGAGGTTGCTTGCAAGCTGGCGCGCGGCACTACGGGCCGGGAAAAGCTGGTTGCAATGACCAACGCCTATCACGGGTTCAGCGGATTTGCGCTGGCCACTGCGCCCGAGGATCTGATCGCACCCTATGGCCCTTTGACGCCGGGCATTGTGGCGATACCGCACGGCGATCTTGCCGCCGCCGAGAGCATGATCGACGACGAAACCGCCGCGGTCCTTCTGGAAACCGTGCAGGGCTCTGGCGGTGTGGTTCTGCCGCCCGAAGGATATCTGGCGGGGTTGCGCGCCCTGTGTGACCGCCACGGCGCCCTATTGATCTTTGACGAGGTGCAGGCGGGTCTGGGGCGGACGGGCAAGCTCTTTTCCTTCGAGCATTGGGGCGTGGTGCCCGACATGGTGGTGATCGGCAAGGCACTGGGCGGTGGCTATTATCCGATCTCGGCGTGCCTCTACAGCGCCCGCGTGCTGGACTTCGTGAACGTCCGCCCGCTGGCGCACCCTTCGACCTTTTCAGGCTCTGAGCTGGGCTGCATGGTGGCACAGAAGGCGCTGGATCTGCTATCGGACCCGGCGCTGTTGGCCAATGTCGAGGCGATGGGCGCGCGCCTTGCGCGTGGTTATGGCACCCTGCAAGCCGCTTTTCCCGACTTCGTGCTGGGCCACCGCCAGATCGGCCTGTTCACCGGGCTCGACACGCCCGACGCCGAAACCGGCAAGGCCCTGAGGCATGCGGCCGTCAGGGCCGGGCTGATCGCCTTTACCGCGCCTTTCCAGCCGCAGGTTCTGCAGATTTGGCCGCCCTTGGTGATCACCAAGGACGAGATCGACGAATTGCTGCTTCGCCTGACCCACGCGGTGCGCGAAGCGGCCGACAGCTTCAACGATACAAACACACAGACCCGTGCCAACGGGACCTGAGGAGGACACGTCATGGACATCAGCAAGACACTCGAAGGAAAGATCACCGGCGGCCACATGCTGGCGCGCGCGATGGCGGCCAAGGGGGTAAAGAAGGTTTTTGCCTTGTGCGGCGGGTTCATCAACCCGATCTTCATGGGCTGCCACGATTACGGGATCGAGGTTATCGGCTGTCGCAACGAGATGGAGGCGGGCTTCATGGCTGCCGCCCATACGCGCGTCACCCGCGAACCGGCCATCTGTATCGCCGAGCCCAGCGGCTTCACCAACTATGTCTCGGCCGTGGCCGAGGCCTATTATGCGGGCGACCCGGTGCTGTTCATCTCGGCCTCGGCCAATACGCACCATTTCGACAACGCGGGTTTCAAGGAAATGCCGCAAGCCGATGTGGTGCGTTCGATGACCCGCTATGCCGTCGAGGTCAACGAGGGCGAGCGCATCGGCTGGTTCTTTGACAAGGCATGGGACATCGCGACCAACGCGCCCACCGGGCCCGTACAACTGGCGATTCCGACAAACTTCCTCTTTTCGGGCGCCTACGCCGCCGATCCCGCGCCGACCGCCCGCCGCTTTGACCCCGCGCGGCAAAAGGTGCACAAGCCTGCTCCCAACCCGGCCGACGTGGCCGAATTCACGGAATTGCTGGCCAAGGCCAAGAAACCCGTGGTCATCGTGGGCCCTGGTGTGTGGTATTCGCACAGCGAAGAGGCGGTGGCGGATTTCTGCGCCGCGCAGGGCATCCCCCTGTTCCAGCCGGTCACGCATGTGAAATCCATTCAACCCGGCCATCCGATGAACATGGGTCTCGTGGACTACCACCAGAACCCCTGTTCGCGGCTCTTGGGCGCGCAGGCCGATCTGGTCATCCTGTTGGGTGCGCAACTCGACTTCCCGCTGGGCTTTGGCGAGGCGCCGCTGTTCCGTCGCGACCAGACTATCGTCGCCGTCCATCCAACTGCCCGCCAACTGTCGAACGTGATGAACGCCGATGTGCGCATCTGTTCGGACGTGGGCGTGCTGTTCGATGTACTCAAGGCACAGGGCGTCAAATCGGACGTGGACGCGGGCTGGACCGCCTCGATCCGCGCCGCGCGCGACGAAAGCATCGTGCAATTTGACGCCACGATGAACAGCGACGAGGGGCCGATCCATCCGTTGCGCCTGTGCCTCGACGCGCTGAACGCGGTGGGCGAGGACGACATCATCGTGATCGATGGCGGTGACATCGCCGCCTGGTTCGAGGTGGCACTTGGCATCTGGGGCCGCGAAGGCAAGCGGGTGAAGCGCATCGTCAACCCCGGCCCGTGGGAGCAGATGGGCACTGGCCCGGCCTTTGCCACGGGGGTCAAGATCGCCTATCCGGACTCGAAGGTGCTGCTGGTCACCGGCGATGGCTCGCTGGGGCTGGCGCCCGGCCTGACGCCGCTGGAAACCTCGATGGACCACAAAGCGCCGGTCACGATCGTGGTCGCCAACAATGGCCAGTGGGGCATGATCCAGGAACAGCAGAAGGCAATGTGGGGCCGGGTCGTGGCGACCAGCCTGCGTACACAGGATTACGCGCCGATCTTTGCCGGCGCGGGCGCCCATGCCGAAACCGTGCACGAGGCGGGCCAGATCGCGCCTGCCATCCGCCGCTCGCTGGCCAACAACGCCACGATCTCGGGTCTTGTCGACGTCAAGACCTTCAGCGCACGCTCGCCGATCACCCAGGGACTGGTTGACATGCGGATCAAGACGGCCATCGGCTGACCGCCAAACAGGAGAGATATGATGAACATTACGAACATGACGATGCCGGACCACCTTTGGCGTCCGATCACCCAGCACAGCCTTCTGGCGGGCACCACGCCGCGCAAGATCGTCAAGGGCAAGGGGGTCTGGCTGACCGACAACATGGGCAATTCCTTTATCGACGCGCTGGCCGGTCTGTGGTGCGTCAACGTCGGCTATGGTCGCAAGGAACTTGCCGAGGTAGCCGCCCACCAGATGGAAGAGCTGTCATACCTTGCGCCAGTGCTGTCGTCGGAACCGACCGTGGCCTTCGCCGATAAGCTCCAGGACATGCTGGGCTTCGACGGCCACGTGTATTTTTCGGTCAGCGGGTCCGAGGCGAACGAGACTGCCATCAAGATCGCGCGGCAATATCACCTGCAGAACGGCAAGCCCGGCGAACATCGTTATAAGATCCTATCGCGCTATCGCGGCTATCACGGCAACACGCTGGGATCGATGACTGCCACTGGTCAGGCCGAGCGCAAGATGGGCTACGAGCCGGGCGGTGCCGGCTTCGTCCACGTGATGCCGCCCTACCCCTACCGACGGCACGAGAAGCTGACTGTCGAGGAACACGGCGCCGAGATGGTGAAACTGATGGAAGAGACCATCATTCACGAAGGCGCCCAGACCATAGCGGCGCTTATCATGGAACCGATGATCAGCGGTGGCGGCATCATGGTGCCGCCAGATTGCTACGTTCCGGGCATCCGGGCGCTGTGCGACAAATACGGCATCCTGTTGATCTTCGACGAAGTTGTATCGGGTTTTGGCCGCACCGGAAAGATGTTCGGCCACCAGCACTGGAACACGCAGGCCGATATCTTCACCTTTGCCAAGGGGTTGGCCAGCGGCTACATGCCTATTGCCGCGACAGTGGTGAAGCCCGAGATATTCAACGCCTTCCTCGGCAAGCCCGGCGACATGACGCACTTCCGCCAGATCAACACCTTTGGCGGGCACACTGTGTCGACCGCTGTGGCCATGCGCAACGTCCAGATCGTCGAGGACGAGGACCTTACCGGGAATGCCGCCCGCATGGGCAAGTATTTTCGCGACCAGATGGCCGCCGAAGTGGGCGACCATCCCTTTGTCGGCGAAATCCGGGGCTTGGGCCTGTTAAACGGGATCGAACTGGTCGAGGACCGGCAGACCAAGGTTCCGCTGCCCGAAGCCAAATTGAACGTCGTGACAGGGATTGCAATCCAGAGCGGTGTTTTCCTCGGCCGCAACAGCAACACCGTTCCGGGGCGCTGCAACGTACTGTTGATCGCGCCACCGCTGGTGATCAACCAGTCCGAAACCGACCAGATCGTCGCCGCGATCAAGAAAGGCCTGACCGCAGCCATGGGCTGATCGTAGAAGATTGCCTGGGGCGGCGGGTCAATGCGCCGCCCCGGCGCCCAAGGATCAAAGCCCCAGGTCGAGGCCGGATTCGCGCAGCCCGCTCAGGATGTAGTGGCTCTCGTTTTCCTTTGGAAAGAACCCGCAGACCAGCGGCGCGATCAGGTGCTCCATCCCGGGGACCAGCTTCTTGATGCGCATCGCGCTATACCCCGCGCGCCGCGAGTCGCCGGTGCGCGCACAGACTGCCGCCTGAAAAACGTGCAGCCAGAACACGTTGCCGTTGAGCGAACTCGACAGGATCCTGTCAGCGACATCAAGATCGTCGGCGCGGATGCGGGGGATCGCGTTCGCCAATTCCTGCATGTAGAACGATCCTGAACCGGGCATCACATCAATGGGTGGCTTGACAGGGTTCGCGGGATCGGGATTGGCTAGTGCGATCAGCATCTGCGCCTTGTGCTGCAACGAGACGGGCGGCGACAAATCCAGAATGCTTTTGCCGATCTCGTACGCGCTGTGCGTTTGTCCGGCGTTCAGCTTGGCAAATCCCAATGCCATGCGGCACGTGATGTCGTTCAAGTCCAGTGACAACGCCTCTTCGGCCAGTTCGAGGTACTGCTCAGCCGATCCTGTTTCGCCCTGAACGTGCAGCCGTCCGGCGACGCGTCGCATCTCGGCCAGCAGGCCGCGGATCGCCGGCTCGACTGGCCGTGAGCGGGTGAGCGTTTCGAGCCGCGCAACCGTTTTGGCCACGGTGTCGAGTTTTTGCGAGGCCATGTAATTGTAGGCATAGAGCACCGCTTCCAGCGCTTCGTCACGGCTGGCCGCCGAGGCGATCGCGGGAACCACGCCGAGGATCGGGTCGGCAAGCACCGTTCCGATAACGCGGGCAAACTGCTGTGCGAGTTGGGCCGTTTCGGTTGTCCGGGTGTCCAGTACGTAGCGATGGCACCACTTTGTTTCGCCGCTGGGGACTTCGCGGACCTCGGTAAAGACCCGGTAGTCAGAGTCCGTTCGCACGAAGCTCGAATGCATCGAGATACGGGCGCCGTGTTCCTCGGCCGCGCGCAGGGAACGGTCGCGGTTCATGCCGGCCTCGATCAGGAACCTCATGACAGCCGTGCTGGCCAGCGGTGAGCTATGCGCGTGAAACCGTGTGCCTGTGGCGACCAGATCGACGATTTCCGCGCAATCACCGAAACCCGAGCTGAAGCTGGCAAAGACGGTTACGGGCATACCGACCGGAGTCGCCTTTGGGTCCGGTGTCGGTGCCCTCCCGGCAACAAGCGTCGGCCGGTAGCTGCCTTTCGGGATTTCCAGCCGCTCGCCCCCGATCGTGCTTTTATTCGCATAATAGACCGCCAATGCGGTGCGAAGACGCCCGATCTCGATACGGACATGCGCATCGGCGACGGGATCGAAATCGTCGCCAAGGCCCATGACATCGACGGCGATCCTCGTTTGCGACACGGGGTCATCGGGGTGTTTTGCGACGAACTCGCTCAGGTAGATCAGCAGCGCCTTGAGTCGCTTCGATGCCTTGAACTCGGGGTCACGCACAATATGCGCAGCCGCCCGGAGCACACCGGATTGATTCCAGCTGGATTGGACCGCTGTCGGCGTCGCCATCGACTGTTCCCCTCTTCCCCCTAGCAAACGACATTTCGATAACGTTAGCAACTTCCATCAGGAGGCGCGACTTGCGCATCATGATATAAGCCCGTCTCGACGTTTCTGCGGCGGTTGAAAGGGGCGTCCTTCAATCAGGAACGCGCGGCGCAAGCGCGGCATTTCGGGGGGAGCATGCGATATTCAGCTTGGGAAGTGTTCCGGCATGGCCTGACCGGCAACGGCGGCTGGAAACCGGTTTGGCGCGACCCGGCGCCCAAACCCCGCTACGACGTTGTCATCATTGGCGGCGGCGGGCACGGGCTGGCGACAGCCTATTACCTTGCCCGCGTGCACGGCATCCGTAACGTCGCTGTGCTCGAGCGCAGCTATATCGGCGGCGGCAACACCGGGCGCAACACGACGATTGTGCGTTCGAATTACATGCTCGAAGGCAACATGTCGTTCTATTCCCATTCGCTGCGGCTGTGGGAAGGGCTGGAGCAGGAGCTGAACTACAACGTGATGTTCAGCCAGCGCGGCCTTGTGGTGCTGGGCCATTCCGACGGTCAGGTCGAGATGCTGGCCCGGCGCGGTACGATGTCGATCATGGCGGGCGACGATGGCGAATTGTGGAGTCGCGAGGAATGCCGCCGGAAAATGCCTTATCTGAACTATGACGATCCGCGCTTTCCGATCTATGGCGCCTTGATGCATCGGCGCGGCGGCACGGCGCGCCATGATGCGGTGGTCTGGGGCTATGCCCGCGCCGCAGACCGTCTGGGGGTCGACATCATCCAGAACTGCGAAGTGCAGGGCTTCCGAATCGAGAACGGCAAGATGGTCGGCGTCGAGACCTCGCGCGGGTACATCGGCGCGGGCAAGGTCGGCATGACCGTCGCGGGCCGTTCGGGGCAGGTGGCAGCAATGGCAGGGTTCCGCCTGCCTATCGAAAGCCAGGTGCTGCAAGCTTTCGTCACCGAAGGGCTCAAGCCGATCCTGCCCACCGTCGTCGCCTTCGGGATGGGTCATTTCTACATCAGCCAGTCGGACAAGGGCGGGTTGGTGTTCGGCGGCGACCTCGACGGCTACAATTCCTACGCCCAGCGCGGCAACCTGCCGATGATGGAACACGTAGCCGAGGCGGGCATGGCGCTGATGCCGATGATCGGCAAGGCCAAGATGCTGCGGTCGTGGGGCGGGATCAACGACATGACGATGGATGGATCGCCGATTATCGACCGTTCGCCAGTCGAGAATTTCTTTGTCAACTGCGGCTGGTGCTATGGCGGGTTCAAGGCGATCCCGGGCTCGGGCAACGTCTTTGCGCACCTGATGGCCACGGGCAATCACCACAAGGCCGCCGACAAGCTGCTGCTCAACCGGTTCGAGACCGGCCAGCTGCTGGACGAGACCGGCAACGGCCCGTCGCCGAACCTGCATTGAGGGAATAGACCATGCGCATTCCGTGCCCCAACTGCGGCGACCGTGACAGCCGCGAATTCCATTACCGCGGTTCCGCCGAGCTGTTCCACCGTCCCGCCGGGGACGCAGGGCAGCCCGCTTTTGTCGAGTATGTCTATTTCCGCGACAACCCCGCCGGCCGGCACCGAGACCTGTGGCTGCACGAGACGGGTTGCCGATCGTGGATCGTCGTCGAACGCGACACGGCCACCCATGAAATCCTGTCCACGGCTTTGGCCGCCGATGTCGCGAGGGGCGCGCAATGAGCCGTTTGCCATCTGGCGGTCTGATCGACCGCTCCCAACCCCTGAGGTTTCGCTTCGACGGACGAACCCTGCGCGGCTTCCAGGGCGACACCTTGGCCTCGGCGCTTCTGGCCAATGACGTTCGCCTTGTGGCACGCAGCTTCAAGTATCACCGCCCGCGCGGCATCCTAACGGCCGGTTCGGAAGAGCCCAATGCGCTGATGCAGCTGGGGCAAGGCGACCAGACGACGCCCAACGTCCGTGCCACCACTCAAGAGCTGTTCGATGGCCTGATCGCCGTCTCGCAGAACCGCTATCCGTCGCTGCGATTCGACCTTCTTGGCATCAACGATCTGCTGTCGCCATTCTTCAGCGCCGGATTTTACTACAAGACCTTCATGTGGCCCAAATCTTTCTGGGAAAAGCTCTACGAGCCGCTCATCCGCCGCGCCGCCGGTCTGGGTATGCTGAGCGGCAAGGCCGACACTGCGCGCTATGAAAAGGCCTTTGCGCATTGCGACCTGCTGGTGATTGGCGCCGGGCCTGCGGGCCTGATGGCGGCGCTGACCGCCGGGCAGGCTGGTCTGGATGTGATCCTCGCCGACGAGGATTTTGCCTTGGGTGGCCGGCTGATCGCGGAAACGCTCGAGGTTGACGGCATGCCAGGCCGCGACTGGGTCAAGAGGACAAGCGCCACATTGTTGGCGATGCCCAATGTCCGGTTGATGCCGCGCACAACGATCACTGGCGCTTATGACGGTGGCACCTATGGCGCTTTGCAACGCGTGTCGCACCATCTCGCCGAAGTGCCACAGGACGCGCCACTGGAAACCTTCTGGCGCATCGTCGCGCGCCGCACGATCCTTGCGGCGGGCGCCATCGAACGCCCGATTGCCTTCCCCAACAACGACCGCCCCGGCATCATGATGGCCAGTGCGGTGCGCAGTTATGCCAACCGCTTTGCCGTGGCACCCGGCCAGCGCGTCACCGTGTTCACCAACAACGACGACGGGCACCGCACGGCGCTGGACCTGACGGCGCAGGGAATCACTGTGGCTGCCGTGATCGACACGCGCGACGGCATCACGCCGTTGGGCGACTATCCTGTCATTGCGGGTGCGCAGGTCACCGGCACGCGGGGCCGCCAGGGACTGAGCGGGATTACCGTTCAGACCGCGTCGGGCAGCCGCTCGATCGAGACCGATTGTCTGGCGGTCAGCGGCGGCTGGAACCCGACCGTACACCTGACGTGCCATATGAACGGCCGCCCGGTCTGGCGTGAGGATATCGCGGCCTTTGTCCCGCGCGAAGGCGCCGTGCCCAACCTGCACGTCGCGGGCGCCGCGAGGGGTGAATTCACGACGCATGGCGCGCTTACAGGCGGGCTCGATGCCGCCCGTGCGGTGTTAAGCGAGCTTGGCGTCACCAGCCCCGCCATCGATGTCCCGCGCGCCGAGGATCCGCCTATCCGCCTTGCGCCTTTCTGGCATGTCGAGGGGGGCAAGGGTCGGTCGTGGCTGGATTTCCAGAACGACGTCACGACCAAGGATGTCAAACTGGCGCACCGCGAAAACTTCCGCTCGGTCGAGCACATGAAGCGCTACACCACGCTGGGCATGGCAACCGACCAGGGAAAGACCTCGAACATGGGCGCATTGGCGATCATGGCCGACCTGACCCAGCGGTCCATCCCGGACACAGGCACGACGATCTTCCGCCCGCCCTACACGCCGGTGGCACTGGGCACACTGGGCGCAGGCGGTGCCGGCAAAGGCTTTGCGCCCGAGCGGCTGCTGCCATCGGACGCGATGGCGCGCGAGATGGGCGCCAAGATGTACGAGTTGGGCCTGTGGTATCGGCCCGGGATGTTCCCCAAGCCGGGCGAAACCCATTGGCGTCAGACCTGCGACCGCGAAATGCAGATGGTCCGTACGGCGGTCGGCATCACCGACGTGACGCCGCTGGGCAAGATCGCCTTGCAGGGGCCAGACGTGCCCACGCTGCTTGACCGGGTCTATGCGAACACCTTTTCGACCCTGGCCGTAGGGCGCGTGCGCTACGGTATCATGCTGCGCGAGGATGGGATGGTGCTGGACGACGGCACCACGGCGCGGCTGAGCGAGACCGAGTATGTGTTGACCACGACGGGCGGGGCCGCAGGTCTGGTTTTCAACCACCTCGATTTCTGCACACAAGTCCTGTGGCCTGATCTTGACGTGCAATACGCCTCGGAAACCGACCAATGGGCGCAGTTCTCGATCGCGGGCCCCAAGGCACGCGAGTTGGTCAACGCCCTGTGCGCCGAAGACATCACCAATGAGTCTTTTCCCTACATGGCCTGCGGCACGGTCAGTATCGGCGCGGTCAAGGCGCGACTGTTCCGGATTTCGTTCTCGGGCGAGCACGGATACGAGATCGCGGTGCCTGCGCGTTATGGCGATTCTCTCGCGCGTGAACTCGGCCGGCGGGCCGAGGCGCTGGGCGGCGGCTGGTACGGGCTCGAGGCGCTGAACGCGCTGCGTATCGAAAAGGGCCTGCTGACCCATGCAGAGATGGACGGGCATGTCACGGCTGACGACCTCGGACTGGGCGGCATGGTGTCGAGCAAGAAGGATTGCATCGGCAAGACCCTCAGCCAGCGCCCTGCAATGATCGGCGCCGGACGCGAGCAACTGGTCGGCCTGATCCCCGTCAGCCCTCTGACACAGTTCAGCGCAGGGGCATACATCTTCAACAAGGGCGCCGCGCCAACCCTCGAAAACAACCAGGGCCATGTGACCAGCCACTGCCATTCCCCGACGCTGGGGCATCTGATCGCCATGGCGATGCTCAAGGACGGTCGGTCGAGGATCGGGGAACAGGTCGTGATCCGCGACCATACCCGCAACATCGAGGCCGTTTGCGAAGTTTGCACCACGGTCCACCTCGATCCAGAAGGAGCGAAACTCCGTGGTTGATTTGCAAGCAAGAAGCCCCGTTGCAGACATGCTGCCGATCAGTGCCGGCAGCGTCACCCTGACAGAAAGTCGGCCGGAATTCGTGACCCTGTTGCAGCCGCGCGCTGGCAGGTCCAGCGAACTGTCGGCCGCCCTGGAAACGGTTCATGGCATGAAGTTGCCTGAATTGGGTGGGTCGACGAGTTCGGGTTCAGTGCGCGTTCTGTGGTTCGCAAGGGAACAGTACTTGCTGGTTGGCGACCGCCCGGCAAACCCGGACCTTTCGTCCGTGGCGGCCCTGACCGATCAGAGCGACGCATGGATCGTACTGGCTTTGTCCGGTTCTGGCTCGGCTGACGTTTTGGCGCGCCATTGCCCCCTGGATCTGCGCAGTGACCGCTTTGCTGTCGGTCAAACGGCCCGTGTTCCGGTTGCCCATCTTCCGAGCGTCCTCGTCAAGCTGGACAACGGCTTTGAGGTCATTGTCATGCAAAGCTTGGCAAGATCCGCTGTGCATCATCTTGGTGAAGCGATGACCTCGGTCGCCGCACAGGCGCGATTGGGATGACCGCGGGGCTTTTCGGCCGCAGTCTTTTGACTCGATGTCTGCCATAGCACCGGGTCCGTCAGTCCCAGTGTCGTGGGAAAAGCCACTCTCGGAACCTCGCCCCAGACATTGTGGCGGTTCGGGATCAGCGGGGTTCCGTTTCGGGAATCCTCGGCAAGGCTCTGTCAGAGGAACTTCGCTTGACGCGGGGTGGGCGCGGACTAGCGTCTCGGGATGTCGAAACGCTCCCCCTTCAAGTACTTCAAAACCAGCCCTGAGATCATCCGACTAGCCGTCATGCTCTACGTCCGGTTTCCGCTATCGCTGCGGAACGTCGAGGATCTACTCCATGAACGTGGTATCGACGTCAGCCACGAGACTGTCCGCTTCTGGTGGAACCGGTTCGGTCCGTTGTTCGCAAACAAGATCCGGAAGCGCCGGATTGAAGGCATGAGGTCCAGCCGCTGGCGGTGGCACCTCGACGAGATCTTCGTGAAGATCAATGGCGAGCGGCATTACCTCTGGCGGGCCGTGGATCACGAGGGCGAGGTGCTTGAAAGCTTCGTGACGAAGACGCGGGATAGGAAGGCCGCGTTGAAATTTCTCAAGAAAGCAATGCGGAAGCACGGTCAGCCTGAAGTGATCGTGACGGACAAGCTAGGGTCCTATAGTGCCGCCTTGAGGGAGCTTGGAGCGAGCGAACGGCAGGAAACAGGTTGCTGGCTCAACAATCGGGTGGAGAATTCACACCTTCCGTTCCGACGACGTGAGCGGGCGATGCTCCGGTTCCGGCGCATGCGAAGTTTGCAGAAATTCGCCGCTGTCCACGCTTCTGTCTCGAACCACTTCAACCAGGAACGCAGCCTATCCAGTAGACCGCACTTCAAGGCCAACCGCGCCGCCGCTCTCTCCGAGTGGCGCGGTCTCTGTGCGGAATAGGGGGCAGTCCGACTGTCCTAGCTGAGACTAGTTCGAATTAGTCTGCCAGCACCGCCACCCACCCCTTCAATTCCAATCTCTGACGGTTTTACGCTGTATTCCCGCGGTTTTTCCGCGGGTTAGACTGCGTGTTTTTGTGGAGAGACGCCCTTTGGCTGCGGATACGTCGGTTTTCCCGCGGAAGTCTCTGTTTGGCAAAGAGCACGGTGCGGTTTTGATCGTTTACAGGGAATTAACAGGGAATTTGTTTGATTTTAGCCCTGATCTGCTCATTTCGGAGCCATTTTAGGGCTGTAACACACTTGTATTGTTGGAGATTTTGGCGATTTCCCTGTTCTCAACTTAACAGGGAATTTCGATTTTGCTATTAGGGTATTTTTTGTCCGATAACAGGGAATTAAATAGAAAATACAGGGAATATCAGGGACGGCTAATCTGATATCGTTTTCGCTGATCAGACCATCCCATCGGGATGCGAGAACGTGTGAGTTTCTCAAGCGAAAGGTCGATGGGCTGGCGACCTTCTAGAATCGCAAGTTTGATCTCAGGTGATAGGAACGCCAGCGCAATTCGTTTGCGGATAAAACTCTCACTACAGTTCTGCTTGCCTGCGATATCAGACAGCGCAAGACCGGCCTTCAATTGTTCAACCCAAACCTCCGCTTTTGAAAGTGCGGTCAGCAAAGTCCGATCGGGCTTTGA
>Ga0181559_10001366_pt1 | contig 23892 bp, 13 predicted proteins | sample 011ome_21_FD_133752 | JGI IMG/M metagenome (GOLD analysis project Ga0181559, IMG submission 133752) | Coastal salt marsh microbial communities from the Groves Creek Marsh, Skidaway Island, Georgia - 011508AT metaG (megahit assembly) | ecosystem: Environmental > Aquatic > Marine > Intertidal...
AGCAACGGCACGATTGATCACTCGCAGAGCCTTCTTGAAATTAGAGGGCAAAGAATTAAGAGGCGGAGACGTTTTTAGTCGTATGAAATCTGATAGAGTGTGGAGAACGCTGACGAATTGTTTTGCGTTGCGCAGCGAGGATCAGGTTTGTTCGAATGCTATCGCATTTCGCTTGGTTAATCTGCTTCCGATGGCAATGTGTGCCGAGTGAAGCTGCTTCGTTTTTTATCATTCCTTGAAAGGGTCAACTGCATGCCGACACTTTTTGCACGCACACTATTTGCTGGGTTGTTTTTTTCAGTCGTTCTTTCAAACGCACAGGCTGAGGATGGCGAGTGGGTCAGCTTGTTTGACGGAAAGACACTCAACCAGTGGGAAAAAGTTGGTAACGACGAGAGTCACTGGGAAGTCAAAGATGGAGCGATCACTGGGACAGGCAAGCCATCGATGCTGGTCTGTAAGGAAGGGCCTTTCAAGAATTTTCGTTATCGAGCTGAGGTCAAGATTAACGATGGAGGTAATTCTGGGTTGTATTTCAGAACCACTCGTCGACCAGGTTTTTTAGACGGCTATGAAGCGCAAATCGACAGCACCCATACCGATCCGATCCGTACTGGCTCACTGTACGGTTTTTGTCATGTTTATCCTCAGCTTGCAAAGCCTGACACATGGTTCACTTACGAGATTGAGGTTCGTGATGATGTGTGGCGAGGTCGCGAAATGACTCGGATCAAAGTCACGGTCAACGAACAGGAGCTTTACGAGTATCTTGATTTCGCAAAGACGTACCCCGCTGGTCATTTTGCTTTTCAGCAGCATGATCCGGGCAGCATTGTCCAAATTCGCAATGTCAAGGTGATGCGGCTAGAGGACTAGTCGCTGTTCATCATGAAGGTTGGATGGTTAGCTCGCTGCGATCCAACCTTATCTTGTCACGTGTTTGCACATGTAGCCAAAGATTTTCTTGGTTCAGCTGTTTTCAAAACCGCCCTCTTCATGCTTCTGGAATCGATGAGGGTGATGGTAAACGAGGCTTGAGTTTTTGGGTGACCGAATCCAATGGCGTTTTGGGTTTGGATGTGTTCGGATCATACGCGTTTGCTTCTGGATAAAAGATGATTGTTCGAACGGTTCACCTTCGATGGGTATTTCACTGTCGATTGTTTTTGCTGATCCTCTTCTTAGCTTCTCTATCGGGACAGCTTTTTGCGGATGAGTCCTTGCTTGAAAAGGTAGAAGTCTTTCCGGCAGGAATGAATGGTGTCACGCTCTACCGAATCCCTGGCATGGTGGTGACGACCAATGGAACGGTTCTCGCATATTGCGAGGCACGGCGAGATAGTCGCGCTGACTGGGGTGAAATTGAGGTGCACCTTAGGCGATCACTCGATGGCGGGAAGACTTGGTTGCCCGTTCAGCACATCGCACACCATGGTGAGCGGATGGAGGGGAATCCTCGCAAGGCGACCGGAGGAGAAACGGAACAGACGGTTAACAATCCAGTCGCCATTGTGGATCGAGAAACCGGTGCGATTGAGTTTTTGTATTGTTTGAACTATGCCAGATGTTTTTCAATACGTAGTGAAGACGAGGGAGAGACATGGAGTAAGCCGATTGAAATCACTGACGCTTTTCAGCCGTTTCGTAAGCGATACCCGTGGAAAGTTATTGCAACCGGTCCTGGGCACGGAACGCAACTAAGCAATGGAAGATTGGTTGTTCCAGTGTGGCTGGCTTATGGGGACGTGGGGGATCACAGTCCATCATTCTGTGGAACGATTTATAGCGATGATCACGGTGGAAATTGGGAGGCCGGTCAAATTGCCGTACCTAACGAAGGTGAATTTCATCATCCCAATGAATCCATGCTGACCACGACAAGCCAAGGAGGGGTTCTACTGGTCACACGTAGTGTTTCGAGGCCAAATCGCAAGATTGTGACAACAAGTTCAACCGGAATCGATGGATGGAGCACACCTCGCTTTCATCCTCAATTACTTGAGCCTGTATGCATGGCAAGTATCCTGAGGATTCCGAAAGAAATCTTTGCCCACGATTTTTTGCTGTTCACGAATCCCCATGAGGTTTCTCGCGATGAAAAGGGAGTCGAGATACCAGCGGGAAGAGGAAAACGTCGCAATCTATCCATCAAGTACAGTCGTGATGATGGTGGTAGTTGGGAGAGCACTAGAACCATCGAGGCCGGAGCGAGCGCTTACTCAGACTTAGCCTATCTGCCTGACGGAACGGTGCTGTGTCTATACGAAGGTGATCAGACAATCACTTGTGCTCGAATGAACATTCAATGGATCACGGGAAAGCAGGGTCAGTGATGGCTAGATTCCGATCGTTAGATGATTGCGAAGTTCAGTTTGATTTGTCGTATTGAGTCGGGCATTGGATGATTGGTTTTTGCGATGTGTACGTATCATGGAAAGACAAGTGTTTCAGATTCTCGAACTCAGTGAATCGGTACAGCCAGATGTTGGAGTATTTGAGAAATACTTTGTGCATCGTCTTGCCGGTTTCCTGCTACTGCTGTTGTTGAGTGCTGATGTCCTATCGCCGCGGATCACAGAGGCATCGGATGGAGAGAGCCAATCTTCAGCATCGCAACCGATTCTGGTGGGAGTGGAGGCTGGCGAACCATCGAGTTCCGAGCGAATAAGCGACGCAATTGATCGGTTCATGAAGCAAGGTTACGATCAGCGAGGGATAGAAGGTTCGGCAAGATGCGAGGACACTGTTTTTCTTCGCCGGCTGTACTTGGATCTTGCTGGTCGTATACCCACGCATGCCGAATTTGAGAGTTGGTTGTCAGGTGATCGCAACCGCACAGAGTTGATCGATCATCTGCTTGATAGTGAAGACTTTGTCCAGCATTTTGCGGATCTCTTTGACACTCTGTTGATGGGTCGGGCTTCGGAGAATCAGTACCGTCAACGTGATCAGAATCAATGGCGCGCCTACCTTGAAGCTGCAATTCGTGAAGGTCGCCCATGGAGTCAGGTGGTACAAGAAATTTTGTTAGCTCGACCAAATGATTTGAGTACAAAAGGTGCGGTTTGGTATCTCTACGAACGAAACGATGACTTTCAGAAAATTGCTGAAGCTATTTCACCTTCCATTTTCGGTGTCCGGATAGAATGCGCACAATGTCATGATCACATGATGGCGGATGAAATTAAGCAAGCCCATTATTGGGGGCTTGTTGCGTTTTTTAATCGGGGCAAGAACGCAAAGAATGGTGACGCCTTAGCGGTGAATGAATCCGCTATTGGCGGTTTTTCCGAGTTCGCTGATTTGTCTGGTTCCAGCACTCCGAATTACCTGTCTTTTCTGGAGGCTGAGACGGTTAGTGAAGATCGGCCTGCAGCAGGTGAAGAACAAAAGGAGTCGGATGAACTCTACATATCACACCGTTCGCCAATCGTTGATCGGGTGCCACTGTTCTCGCGACGTGAGAAGTTTGTAGAGGAAGTGGTGAAAGATCATCCGCGACTTGCACTCGCATTTGTTAATCGCGTTTGGGCGCTGCTGATGGGACGGGGGTTAGTCCATCCATTTGATGAGATGGACAGCATGCATCGGCCAAGTCATCCTGAGTTGCTTGATTGGCTGGCTCAAGATTCGCGTGATTCTGATTACGATTTGCGGCGTTTAGTGCGAGGAATCGTTAGGAGTCAAGCGTATCAGCAAACGTCTTATCGTAAGCCGGGACTCGAAGATCCCGCTTCCTTTGCTTGGTATTTGGAGCGACCACTAACCGGTGAGCAGATGGCTCGATCCGCGGTTGTCGCGTTGCGGGGCTCCGCTAGTACAGAAGCTATTTCTGTTTTTAGAGAGCAGTTCCCTGATGTGTTGCCAAAGGATCATGTATCAACGGTACGGGATGCGCTGTTTTTGTCAAACTCGAAAGAGTTCGAGCAGTTGATTCAGGCAAGTGATCAGCCCGAGCATCTGGTGCCAAGTCTGCTAGAAATCGAATCACGAGAATCGCAGATCAAGATGTTATTTGAGAGATTATTTGCTCGAGATCCGGATGCATCGGAATTGAGGGAAGTCATGCAATACCTAGATTTGCGAAACGAAAGACTAGAGCAGGCAATGCAGCAGGTGGTTTGGTCATTACTAACCAGTGCCGAGTTTCGATTGAATCACTGATAAATAAGATGTTCGAAATGAAAAGATCTGGTTGCGGTAGTCCTGAACATGAAATCCACCGACGCCTGTTTCTGCAAGGAAGCATGGCAAGTGCTTCTGCGTCTGTTGCTAGTTTTAGCGGCTTGTTTTCCATTCCTGCGTTTGCGGAAAGTGTTCAGAAGTCAGCAAAGAAATGCATTCTACTTTGGCTTTGTGGTGCCCCTAGTCAATTTGAAACTTGGGATCCCAAAGCGGGGACAGAGACCGGAGGCCCCTTTGGTGCAATTCCGACACAAATCCCAGGAGTTCATGTTAGTTCCCTGATGCCGAAATGTGCGAGCATCATGGAAAAGCTTGCAGTGATTCGTAGTATGAATACAGAGCCCAGCGAGCATTTTCAGGGGATTGATGCACTGACGCGTGGCGACACGCCTCGCCCACCTTTTACCCGCCCCATTTTGGGTTCCGTCATCGCGCAGCAATTGGGGCAATTGGATTCACCCGTTCCGCAGTTTGTCTTACTGGATCCTTGTCCCGAGGGAAATGAATTTAAGTCATTCAAGGCAGGTAATTGGGCTGGCTGGTTGGGTGCGGAATACGGACCTATTCGCGCCGGAGGTGATTATTCAATTCCCAATTTGGAGCGACTGGATTCTATCAGTGATATCGATCACCAAGATCGTGAGGCGTTGCGCAAGTTTCTTAGTCGCAAGTACGAAAATGATCAGCGTAGTGAATCCGCAGCATCGTTCAACGCTGCCTTTCAACGAGTCAATGGATTAATGAGTTGTGCACCACTGTTTGATCTATCGCAATTACCGGAAGCTGATCGAGACCGTTATGGACGTGGTGCATTCGCACAGCATGCATTGCAGGCGAGGCATTTAATTGAAAATGGCTCGACGTTTGTGATGGTTGCGAACGGTATGCCTTGGGATAATCACGTCTTTCAGCACGAGATGCATCAAATGTTGGTTCCCGAACTCGATAATGTTTTCTATCAACTCGTAAGCGATCTAGAGGAACGTGGAATGTTAGATGACACGCTTGTGATTGCGATGGGTGAATTCGGACGAACGCCTTGGCTTAACGATGCACGTGGGCGGGATCATTATCCGAATGCCTGGAGTTTGGCGATGGCCGGCGGTGGTATTCGTGGTGGAGTTGTTCACGGATCGACGGATGCATTGGGAATTGAAGTGTCAGAGGGTCGAGTCGACCAACGCAATTTGTTCGCGACCATCTTTTCTGCTCTTGGAATTGATCCGTATCAGGAATACGAATTGCCTGGACTTCCGACCTTTCATCGCGTCGAAGGAAAAGCTGCTCCGATTAAGGAGTTGCTGGTATGAATTACATGAATCAAGAGAAACTCGAACCCAAACGGATCAAGGAATTAAAGGTTTCCAGTGGAGTGCTTTCTGCTGCGATTAGTCCTGACGAAAAACGCGTCGTTTCGGCGGCAATGGATGGAGTCTATTTGACTGAGATTGAGACCGGGGAGTCGGTCAAGCTTTACTCGCACGAAAGTTACGCAAGTTCCGTTGAGTGGGTGTCTGAAAACGTTTTGGTTTCAGCGGGCTATGATGGCAGGATTATTTGGTTTGATGTTGCCAATCAAAGCGAGATTCGAAATGAAAAAGCCCATCAGTTCTGGTCTTGGGATCTCGCCGTTTCCGCCGATCGTGCTCGTTTGGCATCGGTTACTGGGCAGTATTTAGCCGGTGGATACAAGTATGAGCCCGCGTCAGAGACCGAACCCTCACTGCGGATTTACGACGTATCGACAGGATCGCTATTGCATGATCTTCCCCATGTTCCATCGGTTCAGGCTGTTACAATCAGTCCAGATGGAAAGCGTGTTGCGGCTGGTAATTTGATGGGCGAAGTGCGAGTCTATGATCTCGATAGCGGTGCACTCACTCATCAGTGGACAACGAACGACTTTACCAGTTGGGGGATTATCAAAAGTCATTCGTATCTTGGCGGGATTTTCGCGATTCGGTTTGCCCCCGACGGTGAATCTGTTTTGCTTGCCGGTATGGGGCCAATGCGTGACCCAATGGCAGGAAATGGGAAGCAGTTATGGCAGAAGTGGAGTCTTGAGTCTGAGAAGCCCATTTTGCTTGATCAGACTCATGATGGTGAATCAGGCGAAGGTTTGATGGAAGCGTTGGCCGTTGACCCGGCGCTGCCGTTTTTCGTGATGGGTGGCCGCTTGCGAGGCGGTGATTGGAACGCCGCTTTCTTTGATTTGAACAGCGGCAATCGACTTCATACTCTGAAAACGGGGTTTCGGATTACAGATGTTCGTTTCTACGAGCAAGGGCGTCGAATCCTGATTGCGGGAGCAACCGGGCAGGGGAAGCCTAAAGATGAAGGTGCGTTCGATCCCTTCGGCCGCCTTGAGATCTATGAAACGTTCGCGGGTTCCAATGTCTGATCCCACTTGGTTTGGTTGGATCGCATTGATGAGTGACGGGGTTTTGCAATCAGTCGATATTCAATGCATGGTCCTGCAAAGCAAGTGATGGTGTCTGTCGCATGACAGACGCATGTTTTCTTCTTAGAATTAGCGGCGTGTTGCTGGCGTCGCAACCGCGGCAAGAACCTCAGGTATTGGTTCAGCTACTCGATGTCGTATCAAACAAATTGAACGACCAAACACCAGCAGCATCTTACATCTCGCCGCTTGCGGTGAACCCTCTATTAGGTTGATTTTCGGTGAACACAGCTGCACAGCCGCAACAAAAGCAACGCTGCGCCGATTGGCGTGCAATTTTCGCAATTTTGATTCTTCCTTTCGCCTCGATGTCTTTGAATGAAGTTGATGGTCGTGCACAGGCCGCGCAAGATAGTTCGCTGACAGAAGAATTAACGCTTACCACGCAATTGATCGGCGAGGGATATGAAACGCTGGCCCAAGCGGCTAGGCAACGCGGTAATCCGGTACAGGGATCGATTTATTTCGCGCAGCAGCAATTACGTTGCACGGAGTGTCATGCAAGAGGGAACCCTTCCCGTGGCAAAGCTGGTGATGGGAAGCATTGGCTTGGCCCCAATCTTTCTCTGTTGAAGGAGAAGAGGTCAGATTCCAGCGTTGTTGAATCGCTGCTCGATCCTTCGGCTGCCATTGAGATGTCTTTTCAGACAACGCAGGTTCTGACGGATGACGGACGACAGTACAGCGGCCGAATGGTTGAAAGTAACGACCAAGAATTGTTGTTGCAGCAGTTGGAGCCGCCGTATTCTATCTTGCGGATATCTATGGATGAAATCATAAACCAAGCAGTGAGTCGTCAGTCGGCGATGCCTTCGGGCCTTGTCGATTCGCTTGGTGACCGGCAGGCTTTTCTAGACCTCGTCAGCTATCTTTATCAATTGATTGGATCTGCCGAGAATTCAAAGCCGGCGCTGTTGGCTAATGATTCGGCATCACTCGATCAGCAACAGCGGATATTAGGCTTGGCTCTGATGGATGAGTATCGCTGTGCGAAATGTCACGAGAGAAATTCCGTTGGACTTACAGGTCTGCCGTCCCATGTGAATCCGATGGCACCCAATTTGAAGGAAGTCTCTTCTAGGTCGAGTGCAGACTATTTGCGAAGGTTCATTGCGAATCCCCATACGACTAAACCTGGGACGGTCATGCCAGATCTAATGAAAGGGATGAGCACGACGGAGCGGTTAGAAATTGCCGAATTGATTGTTGATTTTCTTGATAGTCTCAAGACGAAAGAATTCGATGTGCAGGCAATCCGTGTCGAGGCAGAGAAAAGAGGCGAAACGGCGTTTCACTCGGTTGGATGTGTTGCATGCCACTCAGCAATCGCAAACAGAAATCGCTTGTCTGATGTTGCAACGGAATCTACGCCACCTGATCTTTCGAATGATCCACTTCACATCCATCGTGAGTCCCTTGAGGCACCGGTCGATTTAATTCGGCAATATCCCCTTGGTAATCTCTCCGCGAAATATAGTCTCGATTCGCTTACGCAATTTTTGGAAGATCCAACTCAGGCTCGTCCATCAGGTCGGATGCCCAACATGGCGCTTACGCATTGGGAAGCGGAGGACATTGCCTCTTATCTATTGAGCTTTCCGGTCACCGTCTCAGCGAGTACCACCGCTGACAAGTTGCCCTTAAGTTCCTCTGTGATCAATCGATCCACGCCGGCGACTAACGGTAGCAGTGGCGGTTCATCAGCGAACAATCACCCTGTAAATCGCATCGCGACAGGTCGAACTTGGTTCGCAAAACTGAACTGCAATCAGTGTCATGCGATTGGTGGCATGGAGTCGGAGAGCACTTTTACTAGTTTTGATCAACTTGATCCCAGCAAGGGCTGCCTAGCCGAAGAACCGACCGGTGATCCGATTTCCCCGGATTACCAGATGCGACACCAGGATCGTCAAGCGATTCAATTTGCGATTGAGCATCAACGAGATGAATTAGGTGAGTCCGACAAGATCTTGTGGACACTGCAAAGTCTTCGTTGCATCTCGTGTCACGATCGCGATGGTGTTGGCGGGGTTGAAGAGTCACTTGATCTTTACTTTACGACAACGAATCAAAATCTTGGCCCGCAGGGGAGACTTCCTCCAACTCTGACTTCGGTGGGGGCAAAACTGAATCCGAAATGGTTGAGACAAGTGCTGGTGTCTGGTCGTTCAATACGTCCTTACATGTTGACAAGAATGCCGCAGTTCGGCCTGCACAATGTGGAGTATCTCTTGGATGCCTTTCATTCCGTCGATCATCCGATGGAAGACGATCTGATCGAACTCGAGGATACAAAAGAGGTGCGCGATGCCATGACAGAGATGATTGGTCGTGGCGGTTTGAATTGTATTGCCTGCCACACCTTTCAGAACCAAGGTGCAGATACGATGCCAGCTTTGGATCTGACGGAGATGGCAGAACGATTGCAACCCGGATGGTTTTACCAGTACATGCTTTCTCCGCAGTCGATTCGACCCAATACCGTGATGCCATCTTTCTGGCCCGGAGGCCAATCCATTCGCAAAGAGATGATGGATGGAACAGCACAAACGCAAATATCAGGGATATGGAAATACCTTCAGCGAGGTCGGCAGGCATCAACTCCTCGCGGACTGCAGGTGGAGCCGATTGAATTATTGGCTGATTCAGGTGAGGCGGTAATGTTGCGGAGAAGTTATCCGAATATCGGTAAACGAGGAATCGGTGTCGGATATCCGCTCGGACTCAATCTTGCTTTTGACGCCGAACAAATGCGGTTGGCATTGATGTGGAAAGGTGGATTCGCAGATCCCGGTGGCGTCTGGAGAGGTCAAGGCCATGGCAGGGTTCGGCCGTTAAGTCCGGATGTTTGGAATCTGGCCGCCGGTCCAGATCTTGATAGTCAATCACAGCCGTGGGAAGTCGATGAGGGGAGACCGCCGGATCATCAGTTTACTGGATATCACTTAGATGATCAGCAGCGGCCAGCTTTTACTTATCGATTCCAAGATATCGAGGTTGAGGATTACTTTGTCGATCGAGTTGTTTCGGATGCGTCGAGCGGTAATCGTGATGGGACTGTCTCGGCTGTGATGTTGCAGCGAGAGGTACTGTTGAAGTCCGATAGAGAGGTTTCAGGATTGAGATTTCGGATAGCTACCGGTAAGGAGATCCAAAAATTAAGTGAGAACCAATTCCTAATCGATCAGCGAGTTCGAATCATCACGCCAGCGATGCTGGAAGCAAAAGTGGTTCCCACCGGTGAGATGAGTGAGGTTCAGCTTCGATTGAATGCATCAGCCGGTGAGAGCAAGATAGAGGTTCAGTATGTTTGGTAGTCGAAAGTATCAATCCGATTTTGCTGGAAAACGCTTCGCATGTCTTCTGGTAGCGGCTAGCGTGTGTTCGTTGATCTCTGGCGTGCTTACTGCGCAAGAGCTTGGCGAATACTGGAATACTGCGGAGCAAGAGTCGAAGTATTATCGAATCGTTGAGATTCCGACGCCCGAAAATTTGGCGATCGAAACCAGTTCAATGGAGGTGATGCCCAGCGGTCAACTTGCTCTGGGAACTCGCCGCGGTGATATCTTTCTTGTCGATGGTGCATTCGACGAATATCCCAAAACAAGCTTTCACCCATTCGCCTCCGGTCTCGATGAGGTGATGGGTTTAGCGTTTCGCGATGAAGCCTTTTACATCACCCAGCAGACAGAAGTCACGAAAATCACCGACGCGAATCGAGACGGTCGCGCGGATCATTTTCAGACGCTCAGTGATGTTTGGGGGTTCCGTAATTATCACGAGTTTTCCTTTGGATCCAAACCCGATGATGACGGTAATTTATGGGTCGCGCTATGCTTGTCAAAGTCTTATAGCAGCGATGTACCCTTTCGTGGTTGGTGTGTGAAAGTAACGCCCGACGGCAAGACGATTCCGGTTTGTGGAGGGATTCGTAGCCCCTGTGGCATTGGGCCGAATGAACACGGAGTGATGTTTTATGCCGAAAGCCAAGGTCCATGGAATGGTTCGTGTAGCCTAAAGGTTTTGAAGCCGGGTGGCTTTATGGGGCATCCTGCGAGTTTAAAGTGGTATGCGATGGCACCAGAGCTAGGTGATCCTCCGATCGAACCCAATACACGTTCAAGACTTACCGCAGAGCGTGACCGTGTGAAAGAATTAGTGCCGTATGCCGTGGTGTTCCCCTACATCAAAATGGGGCGATCCATCTCTGGCTTTATGGTGGACAGGACGGGCGGGAAGTTTGGTCCGTTCTCTGACCAAATATTTGTTGGCGATTTCAGTCTTAGTATTGTGATGCGCGCGACGACAGAGCTGGTCAACGGCGTTTGGCAGGGCGCTTGCTATCCGTTTCGTGAGGGATTGGCAACTGGAATTCTGTGCTGCCAATTCACGCCAGAGGGAGATCTTTTGCTTGGCGGCACCAATCGCGGTTGGCCTGTTCGAGGACCAAGGCAGTACGCGCTACAGCGATTGGATTGGACCGGCGTGATGCCGTTCGAGATTCACGAAATCACAGCTGAACCGAACGGATTTCGAATTCGATTCACCAAGTCGGTGGACCCTGAGATTGCGAGGCAAAGGGAGTATTATCGGTTGCAGACGTTTACGCACGTCTATCAGCAAGGATATGGTAGTCCAGAAGTTGATCAGACGATTCCCCGAGTGACGAGTGTGGAAATTTTGTCGGATGGATACGAAGCGTTGATTACCGTTGACGGTTTGCAAAAAGGGCATGTGCATGAGTTTGATTTAAGCGGTTTGCTGTCCCAAGATGGCGAGTCGTTGTTGCACCATCAGGCGTTTTATACGTTGAACGAGATACCTGCCGAATAATCGGCTCGCTTGCGGCTGAGCTGTGTGGTTGGTGTGATCGATAACTGGCATCGGTATCTTCTTCCGCAGTAATTATTTATTTCCGAGTCGGATCTCGCGACGATAAGTTGAAAATGGCTTAGCAAACGTTGATACTAAACAACATCTGATTCACACTTTTTACGCGTTGATCGGTTTGTATGTGAAATTGTGTGTCCTGAGCGGATGCGAGGATGTGTGTCCTGAGCGGATGCGAGGATGTGTGTCCTGAGCGGATGCTCATCAAATACGTCTGATCGGATAGGCTCGGGCGCTGATTGAATGGTTTAATGGCGGCGATGCCGTCCTGCGCACTTTGCCTCTGCTGTTGCTTGAATTCATCGTTTTGATTTTTCAGTACTCCTCGAAAAAGAGTTCAAATGAAGAAGCTGTTTGTTCTTGCCCATGTTGGTCTTCTTGCTTTATTCGCTTGCGCTGCTGTGAACGCGGCGGATAAAGATCTGCCAAGTCCCGTGAGAATGGGGAGTGGTGCGATGACTTTTGATACGGTGCCTGGCTGGGGTTTGCGGCCGGATGGTAGTTCGGCAATTGGTCCGTGTCATGGCGGCGTGGTTGTGGATGAGGCTGGGAATATCTACACCAGCGCAAACGCGGGAGTGTTTGTGTTTTCTCCCGAAGGCCAAGTTATTCAGTCATACTTGGGTGGTGATTACACGAATTTGCATGACATTGAGATTCGCAAAGAAGGTGACCACGAGTTTGTTTACGGTGCTCGAAATCAGGCTGCCGAAGGAATTAAGTTCAACGCACACAGTGGCGAAGTCGTGCTGAAGTTGCCTTTGCCCAAAGAAGCTGGGTTGGGCAACATCAAGTTTAGCCCTACGGCAATCACCGTCGCTGCGAATGGGGATATTTATCTTTCCAACGGATACGCGACCAATCACATCTTTAAGTTTGATAAAGATGGTAAGTATCTCATGCACTTTGGTAAGAAGGGCAATGGGATGGAGGAGTTTAATACCGCTCACGGAATGACCCTTGATACAAGGTATGAGCCTGCCAGACTCCTTATTTGTGATCGAAATCATCAACCAAAAGGCCGGTTGCTTCATTACAGTCTCGATGGTGAATTCATTGGCGAAGTGGTGACCGGTCTGGGGATGCCGACCTCAGTTGCGATTAAGGGCGATTATGTTTCTGTTCCTGATTTGCATGGTCGTCTGGTCGTATTGGACAAATCAAATACGATCGTTGCGGTCTTAGGTCACAATCCCGATCCAGGAAAAGGTAGGAACTACAACGTTCCACAGGATCAATGGATTGAAGGGGTTTTCAGCGGCACTCACGGGTCATACTGGGATGCCGACGGAAATCTCTATATTCAAGATTGGAATGTCTCGGGTCGAATCATGAAGCTAGTGCGAGTGCAATAAGGCGTTTCGTAAGTAGCCTTGAATTTTTGTTCCATGAAAGCCTAGCTTTGAGAAGCTGGGCTTTTTTTTGTGTTGGTTAATACGAATGCTGAAGGCGGTCGCAACGCTCTGCCTGCTCAGGACCCTGTTAAACTGATGGTGGTTTTAGGTCACTCAATGCATTCGAGAGATGGGGATTTGCTGATGGTTTTCAATCGACGACAGTTTATTCAAGCAACTTCTGCTGCCGCATTTTCGGCTCCAGCCATTGTTCGCGGCCAAAATTTAAATTCGCGCGTCCAGCTTGCCGGTATCGGTTGTGAAGGAAAAGGTTGGTCTGATATCAGTGAAATGGCGAGCCACGAGGCCAGCCAGTTTGTTGGATTTTGTGACGTCGACCTGTCTCGGACCGAAAAGGTTCGAAAGCTGAGCCCCGATGCCCCCGTGGTTCAGGACTATCGTGATTTACTGGCTGATCTTGGCGATCGGGTTGATGCGGTTACGGTATCGACGCCCGACCATATGCATGCCTTGATTGGTTTGGATGCGATGAGGCAGGGGAAACACGTTTACTGCCAAAAGCCTCTTACGCACAACGTATGGGAGGCGAGGCAAATGACGCTGCAAGCCAAGAAGTCGAACGTGATCACTCGATTGGGAAATCAGATTCATTCGCACGAGTATTATCGAACTGCAGTTCGTTTTATTCAGAGTGGGGCGATTGGGAAAGTCAAGCAAGTGCATAGTTGGTGCGCCGCAACTGGGCATGGTAAATCCTTTCACTTGGATCGACCAAAGAATCCAGTTGTCGAACCCAAAACACTCGACTGGGATCGCTGGATTGGTGTCGCGGCCATGAGGCCATATGGCGATTGGAAAGTTTATCATCCATGGGGTTGGCGAGACTGGCAAGATTTCGGGAATGGTGCGTTGGGTGATTTTGGTTGTCACATCTTGGACCCCGTCTTTACAGCACTTGAGATTCGCCAGGCACCTAAGTCATTCGTCGCAGATCATTCGGGCATGAATGACGAAGTATGGCCGGCTCAGACAACGGTGCGTTATCGGTTCCCTGGAACAAAGTGGACCGAGGCCGAAGAGCTTGAAATCACATGGTACGACGGTGGTCGGCTTCCAAGTATTGGCGGCACGCACTTGCCGGCTAACGAATCGTTGCCGCGAAGTGGATCTCTGTTTGTGGGTCAAAACGGCAGTGTCGTTTTGCCGCATGTTGGACAGCTGAAAACCTACCCCGATACGAAAGTCGAAATCGTTTCGGGTGAAAACCATTACCACGGCTGGATCGATGGTATTTTGAGTGGTAAGCAGCCAAGCGATGGTTTTGAGTATGGCGGACCGCTTACCGAAGCGGTGCTACTAGGTAACATCGCCGTCCGTTATCGCGGCCAGACACTCGAGTGGAACTCTGAAGCGATGAAGATAGAAAATCAACCAGAAGCTAACCGATGGTTGCGGCGTGAGTACCGTGATGGCTGGGGAATTCCAGCGGTATAATTGGATCGCGGCCGATGTCAACTTTTGATCGAAAGTCCCGCTAGGGTGCCAGTTGTGTCCGCAAATTGATCAATCTCTAGGCCAAGTTGCTGCAGAATGGTGACATAAAGTTTGGGAAGCGGATAATTGTTCTGCTGATCAAACGGGATGTGTTGTTGATGGTGATATCCTCCGCCAGCAAGCAGGATTGGCAAGTTATTGGTGTCGTGGCTACTTGCGTTTCCTAAGTTGGAACCGAATAGCACAGTCGTTTGATCAAGCAAGCTTCCTCCACGATCCTCGGATTCTTCGAGCTTTCGAATGAAATTGGCGAACACTTTGATCATTTCTGATTCAACGATGGTCAGTTGTTCAATTTTCGAGGGCTCTTTTCCATGATGACTTAGCATATGGTAATCCGCGTTGACTCCTGGGATTGACGGTACCGCATTCATTCCCGTTTCGTAATAAGTTATGAAACGTGTCGAATCGGTTTCCAAAGCCAGATGCATCATGTCATACATTTGGCCTGCACGTTCCAGTATTTTTAATCGGTCAGGCTCATCTCGAGGTTCCTTGGCATGAACGATCGGTTTTGCACGGTACTCCCACTCTTGTGCTTTGGTGAGTCGTGATTCCGCTTCACGGACCGCCTGAAAGTATTGCTCCAATTTTTGTCGGTCTCGTTGTCCAAGTCGGGATCGCATCTGCTTCGCTTGTTCGCTTACTGAGTCTAAGACGCTTCGCCCATCCTTTAAGCGTTGGATTTGTGTTTCTTTTTCTTCTGGTTTTCCCTCCAAGAAAAGTTTTTGAAAGATGCGAGATGGCCGAACCTCGGTTGGGATCTCAACTCCTGCACGTGACCATGAGAGCCCGGGACCTGAACTTGATAGGGATAGTGAGGCGAATCGTGTTTGGCTTCCGAGTTGTTCCGCAGCTAGCTGGTCGATGGAAATGCTGTTTTGGAAACCCGCGCTGTTGGGATGTTTTGCAGCAGTAAGAAATGATTTTCCAGAGGCATGTCCGCCACTCACCCCAGGGTGTGACGTTCCCGAAATGAATGTGTATTTGGATTGGTAGGGTTTTAATAAATCAAGATAGGTTGACGCTTGGTAGGTTCCTTGGTCACCGGTTGTTGGAACGATATTCGGCGCATGAAGTCCTAGTCCGAGATTAACGGCAACAAAGCGTCGCTTATGATTCTGTTGAACCTCAGCGGACCTTGAGCGATTGGCCTCAAGAACCGGGAGGGCAATCGCGATACCTGTTCCTCGAAGGAATTGTCTTCGGTTTAGTGGAGGGTTCATCTTAGGGGGTCCTGAAAATGTCGCTTACAACAATATTCTCAATAAGGGTTCGTAAGCCACCACCCTGTTGCATTGTTTCGTTAGTGATCAATTGTATTGCAGCTCGATCACTGAAACCTAGCCTGCGTCCAAGAGAATAGGTCAGTAGTTTTTTCGTAATGCATCGGCTGATGGTGCCTTCGTGTTCTGCTAAAAGATTTTTGAAGGATTGGATGTCATCAAATGGATCTCCATTTACGGTGACACCAGACGCGTCTACCGGCAATCCATATCGATAACGGATCCAAGCAAAGGTGTGTGGGTCTTGAGGGAATGACGGTCGGACGCCTTCTCCGAGTGTTCGATAATGAGAACGCCATCCACCAATGGCGTCGAAGTTTTCAAGGGCAAATCCGGGCGGATCAATCCACCGGTGACAGCTTGCACATGATTGATCGGATCGGTGTTGTTTGAGTTGTTGGCGAACGGTGACCGCACCGCGAATATCTGGTTCAACTGCCGCTACCCCAGAGGGTGGAGGAGGCGTTGGGCGATCAAGAAATCGTTCCAAGACCCAAACGCCGCGAGTGACCGGGGAAGTGTTCGAGCCATTCGCCGTGACTTTCAGGATGCTCGCTTGTGTTAAAAAGCCGCCTCGCACACTGTCTGGTGGGAGTGAAACCTTCCGAAGATCAAGACCTTTTACATCGTCGATACCGTAGTGCTCGGCTAGCCGCTGATTGATGAAAGTGTAGTCGGAATCAACGCATTCAATGAGTCGTCGATTTTCATTCAGCATGTAGCGGAAGTATGCCTTGGTTTCGTCAATCATCGACTGACGCAGGAGTTCATCGAACTCTGGGTAAAGTTCAGCATCAGGTGAGGTAAAGTCGATATCACGTAGGCTGAGCCATTGCCCCATAAAGTTTTCTGTTAACGCATCGGCTCGATCATCCTTTAGCATTCGACGAACCTCATCGACAAGCGTTGATGAATTCATGATCGCACCCGTCGTCGCTAGTTCTTGTAGCTTCGAATCTGGTGATGAAGACCACAAAAAATAGGACAGGCGAGACGCTAGCGAATGCGGACCGATGACGTTGATGGTTGATGGGTTATCTTGGTGGTGATTCTCGTGTGATTCATCGAGGAATAAAAATTGAGGAGAGCAGAGTACGTTTTTAAGAGCGGTTCGTAGCGAATCAAGAAAACTTCGGCCAGAATCAAGTTGCCTTATCGGGAGATCAAGGATCGATTCTATCTCCAATTGAGATGCTGGCCGTCTAAATGCTTGTGGCGCAATCCGTGTGATGATTTCTTTTAGTTCGCTTACCCCTGCTTGCTCTGGAATAATCTCACCGAGTAACACGCCGCGACTTTTGGGTGGCCATGGATCGAGTGGTCCTTCGATGGTGATTTCACCTATTTCGATTCCTGGTTCGGGATAGGTGTCGGCATCCTTTCGTGTGTCGCGTGTTCCGTAACACTTGGGCTGAAAGGTTCCGCCGCTTTCAACGAGCACATCCGTGAATTCAATCGTTGTCCATTGATTGGGTAGAGCTTCAAAGAAACCAACCAAATGGTTTTCACGTCTCCCCACAATCGTGTCACCTCCATAAACGCGAAGTATGACGGGATCATCGCTTTGGATTGCACGAATACGCATCGTTCCTCGGTAAGTGCCGGCGGGTGCGCGAAGTCTCGCGAAATTCACGAGATTGGTAGGGCAGTAGCCGGACTGGAATATAACGATTCCGTCGTCAGTCTTTCGAAACATCTTCCCAATCTGGCTCTCCAGTTGTGGTTTACCATCATGCGTTTTTTGATCCAAAAGATTTGTGACATGAACAATTTTTTGCGGTGGTTTATCGCTTCCCAAGATTGCGTCAATCGCTACGTCAGCGGCTCGCAGGTAGGACTGAATCGCCTCGGCTGAGATTGCTAGTCCTTCACCTACGTTGTCAAATCCATCGATAGAATTATCTTTGGGTAAATATTCTCGAAGGCTTACGTTCACTTCAAATAAGTCGCGAATCGTATTTTCGTACTCCGATTGATTTAGTCGCCTCAGAACGACATCCTTCCGGCGACTTTCGGCCGTCTCAATTCGGACTGCAAGTTCTTGCGTGAATGTGTTGATGAGCTGGACGGGGATTTTTTCTTCGCTTTCAGGAGGCATTTCGCCCGATGCAACGCGATCATGAATTTGGATCCATTTTCTTGCCGTCTCAAGGTCGCTCATGTCCGACGGTAGATTGGTAATATCAAGGCCACCATTCGGCTCCTCTGAGTTATGGCATCCAACGCATCGTTCTTGAATGACTTCCGTGATCGTACTGTCCCCACGGCCCGGGACCGTTGTCATGAAAAGAATCAGAATGACTAACGCCGATCTTTGGGGGCGTGGCCAGAAGGAATGAATTGCCACTTTCATAAAGGTTGCTTTTCGATCGCGGTGTACTCGAAGAGTGATTGATTCAAGATAACTTAAGAAAGGAATCAGGAGGCGGCGACAGGATCTGCAACACCGATTTGTTGAGATCTGTCGGGTGATGTTCGGGTGATGTTCGGGTGATGTTCGGGCCGATATACGGTGTTTTGAATGGGATGGTCGCGACGCGGTTTTAAGAGGCTGGACGGTGTTGTGTTACCCTCGTTTTGAGGGAACAGCATGGTAACGGTTAGCGTCCCAATTCATTGTCTCGAATCGTCGAGAGTTTATCCTTTAAGTCATTTTGGAACCGCTCGACAATGGCTTGGTGATCTTTGGTATTCGCGAGATTGTGGAATTGCTTAGGATCGTTCGCGGTATCAAAAAGTTCTACCCCACCCGCCGCGTCTTCTCCGTATTGAATGTAAGACCAACGATCTTCTCTGAGGAGAAAACCCTTTCTCATGGGTGCAACGCTGAACGCTGCCTTCCGAACCGTTTGGCTCGGATCACGCATCAATTGGCTGATATCTTTCCCCTGCACGTGTTTCGGTATTTTGAGTCCGCACAGGCTGCTTATGGTTGGGTAAAGATCAATTAATTCGACAAGGCTATTGCACACAGCAGCGGGTTCTCCTGGCACAGAAATGATGAGCGGAACGCCGGCTGATTCATCGCGAAGAGAAACCTTGGCCCAAAAATCATGTTCACCAAGGTGGTAGCCATGATCGCTGGTGAAGATCACGATGGTGTTGTCTCGGAGGCCCGATTCCTCAAGTGCCTGCATCACTTTGCCCACTTGTGCATCCATGTAGGCGACTGATGCGTAGTAGCCCCCAACGGCTTTTTTCTGTCGTCGAATATCCATTTTCATATTCTGACTTGTCTTGTAGTTGATCCCCGCTTTAGGGATATCAAGCCAATCATCATCGAGTCGCGTGGGAAGAACCATTTTCTCGTAGGGCAGAAAAGGCTGGTAATAATCTCGGGGTGCGACAAAAGGCACATGAGGTCGCACGAATCCAACGCCCAGCCAGAAAGGAGATTCTTTGCGAGCTGGATCCTTTAGAAGCTCAACAGCTTTAGCAGCTGTCCTACCATCGGAGTGAACAAGGTCATCGCCGTCGGCTTCGACCACGACGAAGGTGTTTCCACCAACCGTAGGTTTTTTGCCATCTGGATTATTTTCGAGTGTTTCTCCATCACCCGGTGCGCGCCATTCGGGTCCTTGGCTGTTGAATCGCTCTGTCCAAGAACGCTCATCGTCCGCACCATCACTTCCCTCTTCGATCCCTCCCGGTACTCCCATGTGAAAGATCTTGCTGACGCGAGCGGCGTAATAGCCGTGGTTCTTGAAGTGCTCGGACCAAGTTGGTAGATCACCAATCGCTGATCGCGGATTGTTGTATCCCAGAACCGCGGTCGCGTGTGGGTAAAATCCCGACATGAATGAGGCGCGGGAAGGACCGCAGTAAGTGCCTTGGCAATATGCCCGCGTGAATTTTACTCCGCGCTGAGCAATCGCATCGATGTTGGGTGTTGAGCAGACTTTGTTCCCATAGCAGGAGAGAGCGTTTGCCGTGAGGTCGTCGGAAATGATAAACAGGACGTTGTAGGGACTCGATTCCGCTGTTCTAGCGTTTGCTGTCGTGGCAGCGGTTGCAGCGTGCAAGCCGAGAAATATCATCAACACGCAAAATGATGATTGAATCGCAAGTATGTTTTCGCAACGGGATTTGAAAAGTAATCCGGCAAACGTGATCTTTGTTAGATGTTGGTTCATAAAAGGACGGTTAGCTGTAAACGGTTTTCGGATAGGAAAACAGGTTGTCCTGCATCTTGGCAAGTCCCGAGGCCTAGTAAGTCCCGAGGCCTAGTAAGTCCCGAGGCTTAGCAAGTGTCGCGGCTTAGCAAGTGTCGCGGCTTAGCGATCGCCGATACCGTAAAACGCGATTCCATGGTTTCATCGCTCGGATGGTGACGCAGTACCTATTTGCCAAGCAATCGACTGCTCCTGTTACTTCATTCTAAGCGATTTTTATAACCGCTTGTGATTGGACTTTCTTGTCGCAATCTGAGAACTAAGTCATGATACTACTTGTCACCGAGGCTGATTTTCAGTCTTCGGGTGTAAGGATTGTTGCAATAGTGCTTTAGAAAGTGATAACCAATGGAAATTATTTGCAGAAGATCGCGCGCGTGTTCATGGATGCTTGCGGTCGCTGTTTCAGCCTTGAGTTTTTCCGGAGATGTCAGGGCCGAGCATCCGTTGGATTTGAAGCCGCAACTCTTTGAGTGCAAGGTTGCGAAAATCAATGAGGATTTTGAATCGCAACTGCCCAGCGTTGCGATCCCAGTCAAAGGAACTTGGGCGGTTGAATCGGGCGTGCTATCGGGAAGCGAGTTGCCTGAAGATCATCACGCTGCGGTTCTCAATTATCAAATCGCTAATCACGACTCGGCAGTGAAGTTTCGTTTCAAACTAATTGAACAATCCTCCGGTTTTCACTTTAGCTTGAATCATCAAGCTGGGCATCTTTTTCGCATTGTCTTTGAGCCAAATTCAGTATCGATCAAATTAGATAAAGACAAAAAAGATCCAAAATCAAAGGTGGTCAACTTGGCGGCCGATTCGCTGGTGATGGCTGACAAGCGGTTCGAGATTGATCGTTGGTACACGGTTTTGATTGAAATGCAAAGAGATCGTGTGATAGTCCAATCGGATAACGGTGTGCATTTGGATGTGAGTCATCCAAAGTTGAATACAGACAAGCCGAATTACCGTTTTGTCACCAAAGGTAAATCACTTTTGCTCGATGATTTTCAAATCTTCGATAAGTAATAGGATCATAGTCATTTGAAACCTAGTAGCGGTTACCTGAATATTGCTAGGTTCTTTTTTGCAATGTTTTGAAAGTCTTTCATCTAGGGCTTGATGTGAATCACCAACGAACCTACCAGCTTCAAACGCAATTCTTGATCCTGATGCTGGTTGTTGGCATTGGCTGTAACCGAGAATCAGAACCGAAGAGTGTTCCGCTTGTTCAATTTGACACTATTCCTTCGGAGCCAACGTCGCCGAAGAAAGGCAGAGTGTCTGACCAAGCTTCTATACCTCAGGATTCTTTGCCTCAGGATTCTTTGCTTCCAGCGTTCGGAGCGAACGATGTGCTTGGTTCGCTAGGTTCCAATTCTGGTGGTTCCGTAGCGGCGACATCTGGTATGACCGCGGGTGCTAACGTTGCTGAGGCGGATCCTATCGACTACATGGAGTTAGAGCGACAGATTGGGCAGGCAGAAGCATTGGCCGCGACCGGGCAGTTTTCCAAAGCTGCTGGTATCGCACAGAAGGTTGCAAGTGAGCCGATACCTGACCCAACGACTCCGCTGATGAAAGCCTTTGATTGGTATTTGCGCGATGCGGATCTCGCGAAGGCGGAGCAGGTTTGCTTGCAGGCGATTCAGGATTCACCGGATGATCCCCGATCACATCGCGCCTTGGCTCAATTGCTAAATGCAGAAGGTCGTCGATTCGAGGCGAGTAAGCATGTGCAGCAATTGATTCGTTTGGGAAATGCATTTCCGCGAGAGGTTTTGAGTTTGATTGACTTGAGTGGTCCCTTCGATCTCGTCTCCTTCAGGGAGATTGTCGGAGAGGGTAAGGGGACGATGTTTGATCTGGGTGTTGCTCGTCGACGTTTTGTAGCCGAGGATAAGCCGGACGAGGCACTCGAGATCTTGAAACAGTTGTCGCTCAAGTATCAGCACCCCGCAATCGCCGCTTTGCAGGGACGAATTCTTGCCGAGCAAATGAGATTAGAGGATTTGATCTCATGGGCAGAAAATTTGCCCGAGGGTACCAACGAACAACCAGAGTACTGGCTAGCTTTAGGATTGTGGTGTGTCTTTCAGCAGCGCGATCAAGAGGCGATTCGCGCTCTAGCGGAAACCCTATCAAGAGACTCGACCAACCGACGCGCTATCCGAGCAATGGCTGCAGCATTTGGGCGGATGGGCGAACTGGAATTAGCAAAGAAAGCACAGCAAAATCTAGGAGTGCTGGATTCTATTTTTCGAGACGCTAGTTCAGCGGATGTGGAGCAATCCATGCGAATCGCAAACGATTTTCATCAGATGCAGCGTTACTGGGAGTCCGTCGTTTGGTTTCGCCAATCATTCGAGATGGCAGGTGTGCTGGAGCAGAAGGCAGATGAGCTGAACGCAAGAGTGGGGCAGATACGTGAGTGGGAATCCAGCGTTGCATTGAGTGAAATAGGGCGTATGCAGGTGCAGAAGATTTTTGGTTTTCGAATTCAAGATTACCCGATCATTGCAACGAGCGAGCTTGCCTTGTCGATGAATCGGCAGGATTCACCTCCACAGGAAACGGTTGCAAGCGGCAGCGAGATGGTTTTCCAGGACGTTGCTTTGGAGATGAATCTATCGACGAGTTTTGTAAGTGATTACTCCGTTGATGAGGTTGATTTTTGGCTGTACCAGGCAAATGGAGGAGGTCTCGGGGCGTTCGATTTTGACTTGGATGGGAACTGTGACCTCTATTTAGTTCAGACAGGTGGGAACCCACGCGTCGAAGGGTCAAGCGAGCCCAATCAATTGTTTAGAAATTTTGATGGTGTCACCTATTCAGATGTCTCTGCCCAATCCAACGCTCAGGATCGCGGGTACGGACAAGGGGTTTGTGCGGCAGATTTAAATCAGGATGGTTGGCTAGATTTGATCGTGGCTAACATTGGAAAGAATTCAATCTATCTCAATCAGGGAGACGGTACCTTTGAGTACGTTGAAAATCGAGAGCGGTTTGACGATGCGGGAGATTGGACTTCGAGCATCGCGGTTGGCGACTTGGATGGTGATCATCTGCCAGATTTAGTTGAGGTGAATTATCTGGATGATCCGACGATTTTTGAAAGGAAGTGTGTCGGAAAGCAGTTGGACTGTACCCCTCAACGATTCCGAGCAGCCATCGATCGCTTTTATCGAGGTCAACCCGATGGCAGTTTTCAGCGATGGGACGGTGCGATTGAATCAGCAGATAAACCCAATTACGGATTCGGTGCGATCCTGACGAACATCGATGGTGCAGCGGGTAATGATCTCTTTGTCTCGAACGATGGAGATGTTAACCATCTTTGGCGAAGTCATTTGAGCGAGAGTGCAAGTAGAGACGATGAAGATCTTTCTGGTCTACAGTCTAAACGTTATCGACTAAGTGAAGTCGGAGCCATCGCTGGATGTAGTATCGGCGTGAGTGGATTGAGTCAGGCTTGTATGGGAATTGCATCCGGTGATTTTGACCGCAATGGAACTTTGGATCTGATGATCACAAACTTCTATAACGAACCACTTAATTTGTTTTTGCAAATGAGTCCCGGGCTCTTCGTGGATGAATCGCTGAAGTATGGAATGGCTCAGTCAGCGAAGAATGTTTTGGGCTTTGGTGTTCAGACGGTTGATTTTGATAGCGATGGTTGGCTTGATGCGGCAGTAGGTAACGGTCACCTTTATGATGCACGGTACGCGGACATCCCCTTTCAGATGCAGTCACAGTTGTTTCGTGGTGGATCCAATGGATTTGTGTTGCAAGATCCATCCACTGCCGGTCAATATTGGCGGCGGCAGCACTTAGCCAGAACGCTGGTGGTTTGTGATGTGAATGGTGACGGTAGCATGGATATGATTTCCAGCCATCTCGATCAGCCCATTTCTGTTCTTGCCAACCGCTCGGAAAGCGGCAATTGGTACCAACTTGAGTTGGTTGGGGTCGACTCTGAGCGTGATTCAATTGGTGCA
>Ga0181559_10001368_pt1 | contig 23879 bp, 22 predicted proteins | sample 011ome_21_FD_133752 | JGI IMG/M metagenome (GOLD analysis project Ga0181559, IMG submission 133752) | Coastal salt marsh microbial communities from the Groves Creek Marsh, Skidaway Island, Georgia - 011508AT metaG (megahit assembly) | ecosystem: Environmental > Aquatic > Marine > Intertidal...
CCACCAATCAGCGTGTTTCACGCCCATCTCATGCAGATACGCCCAGCTGAACAGGCCCGTGTCGTGCAAGTCGTCGAAATGGATTTGCACGGCGTAATTCCCGACGGGTTCGATTTTCATGATTCCGATATGGCGGCGTCCGGCAAGGATTTTGCGCTCGTCGGCGCCATGGCCCCGGACTTCGGCAGAAGGGCTGTAGACACGCAGGTACTCGGCGGGCAACTCGAAGCGCGTGCCGTCGTCAAAGGCAACGGTCAGGCTTTTGCGGTCCTTGCTGTAACGCAGTTCGGTTGCGTGGACGTTATGTTCGCTCACGCTGAATCCGCATCGAGCTCGCGGGCTTCCTCGGCCAGCATGATCGGAATTCCGTCGCGGATGGGATAGGCCAGACCGGCTTGCTTGCTGATCAGTTCCTGCGCGTCCGCGTCATAGACGAGAGGGCCCTTGGTCAGCGGGCACACCAGAATTTCCAGCAGCTGGGGATCAACGGTTGTGGCGGCGGGCGAAGTCATGGCGCGTCCTCAGTTCAAAGCGGTGGTGCCGTTGTCATTGTCGGCACGCAATGCGGCTTCGATGAATCCAATCAGCAGTTTGCATTGCTGGGCGAGATTTTCGCTTTCCAACAGCACTTGTTTTTCCGCCGGATCAAACGGACAGACCATGGCGAGTGTTGTGATCAAACGCTCGTCGGGCGTTTTGACGAGCGAGTCCCAGTCAGCTGCTATGTTCTGGAGCTCGAAATATCCCTTCAGACTCGTGAGCAATCGCTCGCGTTCGACAGGTGTATCCGGGACAGGCTTGAGATCATCTACAAATCGGCTGTAATCCGGAGTGATTCTGCGATAGCCGTCGCGTTGCTCCAGTTCGTCAGTAATATCGAAGCGGCACAGCCCGCGCAGCTCAATCATGTAACGTCCGTCATCGGTTTCCTCGAAAACTCTGATGCGACCGATACAGCCCGTTCGATAGAGATTTGTGCCGTCGGGAGCGCTGAGCCCGGCCACACCGTCGGCGGCGGGCTGGACGATTCCCATCATGCGATTGCCGGCAAGCGCGGCATCGAACAGGGCCAGATAGCGCGGTTCAAAGACGTTCAGGGGCAAGGTCCCGCGCGGCAGCAGCAGCACACCATTGAGCGGGAATAACGGCAGCTCGTCTGGCAGGGCAATTGCGGGTGCGTCTCCGGTCATGAAAACAGCACGGAAGATAATTTGCGCCGACCCGAGGCCGTGAGGGGATCGGTCGGGCCAAGTGCTTCGAAGATCTTCAGGAGCTCTGTGCGCGCGGCATCTTCGTTCCAGTCGCGCTTGCGGCGAATGATTTCCACCAGAGAATCGATGGCCGCCTCGGCATCGTTTGTGGCGAAGGCCGCAACAGCAAAATCGAAGCGGGCCTGGTTGTCGGCCGGGTCGGCCTCGACTTTGGCGCGCAGCGCGTCGATTTCTCCGGCCATCGCGCTGCCGGCTTCTGCCAATTCGAGGGCCGAGATGGCACCTGTGAGTTCATCGGACTTGAGGGCTTCGGGACTGGCCTGGTTTGCGATCTCGCGCGCTTTGTCGGTTTTCCCGGCTTTCAGATAGGCGCGAATCATGCCGGTCAGGGCCCGGATGTTGTCTGGCTCATGGTTGAGCACCTGTGCGTATAGCGCACCGGCATTGGCGATATCGTCGGCGGCGAGGGCCGCATCTGCTGCATCGAGCGCTTCATCAAGGGGTGATGGTCCGGCTTCGGCTGCACCGCCGTGTTTCTGAATGAGCGCATCGACCCATGCCTGCACCTGACTTTCGGGCAAAGCGCCCTGAAAACCATCTACCGGTTGGCCGTCTTTGAACGCGTAGACTGTCGGGATCGACTGGATCTGGAGCTGTGCGGAAATATCCGGGGCTTTGTCCACGTCGATCTTGACCAGACGGACCGCTCCGCCGGCGTTCTGGACGACTTTTTCGATGATGGGCGTAAGAGTTTTGCACGGGCCGCACCAGGTCGCCCAGAAGTCCACAATGATCGGAACCTCGCGGGACGCTTCGATCACATCGGCCATAAAACTGTTCTGGTCGGAATCCTTGATCACCGCTGCGCCACCGGCGGCCGGTACAGGTGCATTGGCGTCTGTGACGATGGGGTCCATGGCGTCCACTCTCTTCGTGCAAATTTATTGGTTGTTGGCCAGAAGATGGAGCCTTCGGCCCAGTGTATCAAGTCCCGTATCCCGGCGGATGCCGCATAACTGGTGTCAGGGCAGATCAATCAGCTGTGGCGGATGACCGCATGCATCGAGAAATCGCACCAGTTCGTCCCGCCCGATCGCGGCTGTGGCCTCGTTGTGCAGAGGATGGGCGTTGATCGGGTTCTGCTCCAGAACGCTGCGTGCCAGCACCATTGTGACGACAGCTTCCACGTCATTCAGTACAGCGAAGGGCGTCACTGAGCCGGGTTTGACACCGAGGGACGTCTCGAGAAGTTCAGCGCTGCCAAAGCTCAGATTGCCGCGCGCACCGAGAATATGGCGTAAAGCCTTGAGATCGACCGAGGCATCTTCCGGCACTGTGACCAGCCATTGGCTGCGCTTTTTGTCGCGCAAAAAAAGATTCTTGATGTGGCTCCCCGGCATGGCCCCGCGCAGGGCCCGGGATTCCTCCACCGTGTGCAGTGCGGGGTGGCGGTGCATCGCGATCTCGATGCCAAGATCGGCCAGTCGAGCGAGCAAAGGGGCCTCGATTTGGTGTGCTTTTTCCATGTACGGGGTATAGCGCTTTTGCCAATACGACGGAATTGTCACATGACCCCTTGAAATCATGTGCCGGTTGCGGTTATGTCCCGGTCACGACGCGGGACTAGCTCAGTGGTAGAGCATCACGTTGCCAACGTGAGGGTCGCGAGTTCGAATCTCGTTTCCCGCTCCAATAGACGAAGGCCCGGCTGCATGCAGCCGGGCCTTTATCTTTGGGATCTGTTGCGCAGTGTCAGGCGGCGATCTTCTCCAGAATATTCTGCGGTGAAGACATGCCGTAGGGGTCGGCCTCGCAATTGTCTTCAAAGCCGGGCTCCTCGAACCACTGCTCGACAACGCCATCATTGATCACGGCGGCATAGCGCCAGGAGCGCATGCCGAAACCCAGATTGTCCTTGGCCACCAGCATGCCCATCTTGCGGGTGAATTCGCCCGATCCATCGGGAATGACTTCGACGTTCTTGAGGTCCTGCTGACGGCCCCAGGCGTTCATGACAAAAGCGTCGTTTACGGAGATGCAGTAAATTGCATCGATACCGTTCTGCTGAAATTCGCCATGCATTTTTTCAAAATCGGGAAGCTGATAGGTCGAGCAGGTGGGCGTAAATGCGCCCGGTAGCGAAAACAGGATCACACGTTTCCCGGCGAACAGGTCGTTGGTTTTTACCATCTCCCAGCGATAGGGGTTGTCGCCGCCGATGGAATCATCGCGTACGCGGGTCTTCAGGGTCACGTTGGGGGTTTTCTTGCCGATCATCGTGTTGCTCCGTGGGCGGTGTGTGCCCGGCTGTTTATTAGAATAATTCTAATATAGGGCGCCCTGATCAATTTCAAGTGCTTTTTGGAATTATTCCAATATGTGGGTGAGGCACTACGGTTTTTGCGATTTTGGTGGCAAGATTGATGAGAATGAATGGCTCTGTCCGGGCCAGACGGAGAAAATGATATGCGCGAAGAAACACTGAAAGTGACCACACCGGATGGTGAAATGAGCACCTTCCTTGTCCAGCCGGAATCCGGGGGACCTTTCGCACCAGTCGTCCTTTTCATGGATGTCTGGGGTATTCGTGAACAGCTGTTTGACCGCGCCCGTCATATCGCCACCGTCGGGTATGCCGTTGTGGTGCCAAATATGTACTACCGCATGGGCGATATGCATTTTGACTATCGTCGTCCCGATGGAAGTACAGCCTCGCTCAAGGATTTGCCGGAAGCCGATCAGCAGCGCATTCAGGAATTTCGGCTTCACCTGTCTGATGAGATGGCCGTCGCTGATGCGGGCGCGCTGATGACGCGTCTTGCGGAGGAAGAAACGCTTCGCAGTGATGTTGCGGGCTCTATTGGCTACTGCATGGGCGGGCGCCATGTGCTGCGTGTTGCGGCAGCTTATCCGGGTCTGTTCCGCGCGAATGCCAGTCTGCATCCGACCCGCCTGGTGGTCGAAGGTGCAAATTCACCCCACCGGGACGCCGGCAACATCCGTGGAGAATTTTATGCGGGGTTCGGCGCAGAGGATCACTACACGCCGCGTGATGTCATTGCGGGGGTGCGTGCGGCCTTCAACGGCCAACCCGCGATCTATTCCGACACGGTGCATGCGGGTGTCGCCCACGGATATGCCATTCCGGACCGGGACGTTTATAACAAGCATGCAGCCATGCGCGACTGGGAAATCATCTTCGCGATGTATGACAGAGTCCTGCGCGGGCGTTGATAGCGCTGTCTATTTCTGGGCGGCGATCTTGTCCTGCATGGGTTTGCCCATGAAGTCGATCTTGCCGATCTGAACACCCTCCGCACGCAGCAGGTCGTAAGCCGTCGTGATGTGAAAGAAAACCTGCGGGTTGGCGAAATGCACCAGATGTTCAAGTGCACCGTATGTCAGATCTGCCAGACGCGTCTTGACCAGAACTTCACGATTGGGGTCGCCGTCAAATTGATCGGCGTGCAAGCTTCCAAGAAATGAAAGTGTTCCCGTGATCCTTGCCTGTGCACTCGCGATATCGATGTCCGGCTCCATATCGACCTCAGGTGCATCAACACCGGCCAGACGGGCTGCAGCATTGGCCGCATGGACGCAGGCTTGACGAATTTGTTCTGCAAGAGAGAGCATGTCGGGCGCGAACCGTCGTTGCATCAATTCGGTTTCATCAAGGCCGGCTCCGCTGGCAAATTCTGCGGCACGACCAAGGATCGTATCCAGGCTGGTGAGCATTTGCTGATAGGTGGGAACGGAAATGGCGTACATGGAAATGGACATAATCTGTTTTCCTGCTGGGCTGGGTTAGTCGAAACTGAAACCAATGGTGCGGCAACGGAAATAAAGCCCGCCATCCTGAACAACAAGGCTGAGCATCATGTCGTCACCTTCGTTGTGATGTTCATGAAGTTCGGCCGGCGGCGTGATCATCAATGCATATTGTTGCCAGTCGAGGCGATTGCCCTCGATCACCGAGTACACATCTTTTGATTGGATCGGCAGGGTGAGTGCCACGGAATTGTGCCGATGGGGTCGCTGGACGTTGTGCGCATCGAGAGAGTTCATTGCCAGCTTTATGGTCGGATGAGCTGCATCGGCATTGCCCTCCCGTTCGCTGGTCAGGTGCAGTGCCAGTCCCGCGACATTCGGGTCGGCTTTCTGGATGTCCCGGACCTTGTCCATCTGTGTGCGGATATCGGCAAGCGGATAGCGGACCGCTTGTGTTGGTGCATCTTCGGGTTTGGGCGTGGCAAGGCTGTGAAAAGCCAGTTCAGGTTCGTTGGTGAACAGGATGAGAACGGCATCATCAGCTTCGGTGGTGAGATGTGTTTCCCCGCCTCCTGGCAATGAGAAGACATCTCCGGTCTGCCAGTGCAGTGTTTCATTACCTTTGGTCGCGGATCCGGTGCCCGCAATCACATAGTAGAATTCGCCGCTGGCGCGGAAGGTGCCAGACAAGGTCTCTCCGGCATTGATCCGCGCATATCGCGCGAGCATCAAAGGCGTTGTAGCGGGTTCGTTGAGGCCGATCGTCTTGCCGATATCCAATGCGATCCAACCCGTTGGTGCATTGTCCGCAGTGGCCTGGGCCAACTCGTCAGCAAAGATATGTTGTGGAATGCTCGGGCGTTCGACCTTGAAGATATTTGCTGGGCTGTAATAGCGCGCACGTGCCACGAAGGCGTCGTCATCCTGACTCGTCTGCGGTGTTGCACCGTCCATTTCGATCCTCCCGTTTCGGATTCAGACTCTAGTCCAACAACGCGCCGGGACCAATGGACTTGACCCCGCGCCTCGCGCCCCGTTCACTCGGGGTGGGGAGTTCCAAAATGATCGAAGCCACTGCGAGTAATTTTTCTGTATTGCCCGACCTCATGGCCCGGGCAGAGGCGATTGTGCCATCACTGGTCGCGCGCGGGTTGGAAACCGAAACCTCGCGACGGGTGCCAGACGCGAATATCGATGAATTGAAAGCTGCTGGTCTGCATCGTATTTGTCAGCCCGCGCGCTTTGGCGGGCATGAAGCGACGCTGAACGAAGCCTGTGATGTGGTCGCGATGTTGTCACGTGGTTGCGCTTCGACCGGTTGGGTGACGGGCGTCTACACGGATCATCAGATACTTGTTGGCATGTTCGACTATCAGGCTGCGGACGATGTCTGGGGGGACAACCCTGATGCAGTTGTCTCGGCGGGATTTACACCATCGGGCACCACGGAAGCCGTCGATGGTGGCTGGGCCCTGACCGGTGAGTGGGGATGGGCGAGCGGTTGCGATCATGCGGATTGGCTGATCCTGGTCACCCTGCTTCCCAGCGGTGAAGCAGGCCAGAAGGAGCCCAATTATTGTCTCGTTCCACGTGCGGAGGTCTCCATCGCCGACGATTGGCAGGTTATGGGCCTGGCAGGAACGGGCAGCAAAACGGTCTCCGCCGAGAACGCCTTTGTTGCTGCTCACAGAACGTTGCCGCTTCGCCTGGCTGCTGGCGGTGGTGTGGTGCGTGGCCAGACCGATGCCCCGGCGTTGTACCGGTTGCCGCATTCGCCCTGCGTGCCATTTCTGCTGGTGGCGCCATCTTTGGGGATTGCCGAAAGCCTCCTGGAGTTGGTGACCGAGGAAATGAAAACCCGGGCGTCGCGCGGGGTCACTATTGGTGATTATCAAAGCCTGCAACTGCATATTGCGGAATCCGCCGCGGAGATCGACAGCGCTCGCCTTCTGATGATGCGTGACACGCAGTCGGCGATGGCGGCAATGAATGAAGGGCGTGAGCTGACGCTTGCTGAGCGGTCACGCAATCGCCGTGATCATGCTTATGTGGTTCGCCTGTGCCGCCAGGCGGTGGACCGGCTGTTCACGGCTATGGGCGGGCAGGGTATCTTTCTCGACAATGTCGCCCAGCGGAAATTTCGTGATATTCATGCCATGAGTGGGCATCTGGCGCTGAATTGGGACATCGCAGGCACGACCTATGGTCGTGTGGCACTCGGCCTCGAACCGCAAGCACGGCTGATCTGATGTTCTACGAAAACCACACCACACTGGAGATCATCGCGCAGTTGATGATCGCGACCCTTTTTGTCGGCACCTTGTTGATCAATGCGACGACCAAGGTCAAACAACATGCTGATCGTATGGCCGCGATGAACCTACCCATGCCTTACGTTACGCTTTGGGCCGGGTTTGCGTTGCAGGCCGTTGGCGGCGCGATGGTGGCCGCCGACTGGCATACAGATATCGGGGCGATCATCCTGATCGTTTTTACGGTGCTCGCGAGCGCAATCTTTCACCGCTTCTGGCTCATGGACGACCCCCTGCGTCGCCACATGCATCTCTCGATACTGTTTTCCAATATCGCGGTGGTCGGCGCGTTGTTACTGCTGATCTAGCGGCCCTTCGCCATCTCCAGATATGTCGTGTCGATGTAGTGTTCGGCCCCGTGCAGGTCATCGGGGGCGGGGCCGAACTCGGCGCGCAAATCGAGGACCGTCGCGATGCCGGGCATGTCGAAGTTTCCCTCGCGCTGAAACCCGGTTTTCGGGTCAAGGAATACCTCACAGGCCGCGTTGGCGACCTCGCGGGACATCTGGGGCATGTTGGCGGTGATCAGGTCGAGTGATTCCTCCCGATTTCCATCCTCGAAGCACCAGTTTACCGCTTCCAGATAGGCGGCGATAAACCCGGCGAGTGTCTCGGCGTTCTCTTTGGCCCAGGCGATACGTGCACCGCCCACCAGGCCTTGATAGCTGTCGAGCACGTCGCTGGCCCGCGCGAGGATATGGTGCCCCTTGGACGCCCCCAGAACCTCGAACGGCGTGACCTGCAAGGTCCCCTTTTGCTCGGGGTGCTCCATCATGGCCTGCCAGCGTTGCAGCACACCGCCGGTCGACATCCATTCAATCTCGTCTTCGTCGATGCCGTTCAGGGCCAGCATGCGACGCAATACGAACGCGAATCCGGTGGTCATGGCGTCCACGGTCAGGATCTTACCGCGTAAATCTTCGAAGCTCTGGATATCGGGCTGAACGACAAGTCTCAGGAAGGCATCGTCAGATCCCATGAAGGCAAAGAAATCCGTGTCACCTTCAGCCGGGACTTCGCCCTGTTTTTCGCGATAAGCGACGAGGTTGTCGATGGCTGTCATTGCAATATCGAACTTGCCGAGCGCCAGGCCGGTGAGCTGTTCGACCGAGTTCGGGGTCATCACCATCTCGAGTTCGAGATCCCGTGCGGCGAAATATTCCTGCGCGGTGCCGGCCCAAAGCGGCAGGTTGATGGCACCGGGAAACGTATTGATGATCAGTTTCTGCATGGATTTTCTCCCTGTTTCCGCCGAAGGCGGGGCGGCTGGATATTCCGAATTGCGCGATGCGCCAAAAAACGTTTTGTTGTCAGTCTATGACGGATCACGTGAACATTTCATATGACGGCAGCAACACGCTGACGGTCGTTCCGGGCCGCGCGCTGCGGCTGACAGGCGAAGCCTATCCGTTGTTCCGCCCACCGGACCCCGCGAGCGTGTCCGACCCCGGTGACTGCATCGATTTTCTGAAAACTCTGCATCTCAGCCTCTGTCCTGTTTTCGATATTCGGTTGCGGCGGTGGATGGGGAAGTACTTCGATGCGGTGCAGGCGTTGGCAGATTTGCACGCCGATGAATTGCCGCCCGTCGCGGGTCTCGATCCGGTCAGCGCCCATCGGGCCTGGTGCTATGGCGCCTACCGGCCGCTCTCCAACGCGCAGTTCGAATTTGGCGGAGAGCTTCATAACGCCCCGGTTCTTTTGTGGCTGACAGATGGCCCGCTGGCGATCCGGTTTGACGACACGGCGGGAACAACTCCCCTGCGCAGTGTTGTCTTCGGGGAGGCCGAGCTTGCGGCCCCGGCCGAGGAATTTCTGTCCGCACTGGGCGGCGACATTGCTGAATACTGGCGCGATGTCGCCGCCCCGCGGCACCCGTTTGTGCGCAGCGCCCTTTCGGGGCTGCGCGGGTAACGGGTCAGATGTTGAGTTCGAGGCAGTAAAGCCCACCGGCATGCCGGTCGACGCAATAGACGATCCGGTTTTCATCCACATAGACGTCGTTGATCTGTGCCGTGGCGACCGGTGAATTGTCCGGCTTGGGTGGCACGAAATACGCGACTTCTTTGGGTTGCAGCGGATCCTTCAGATCGAAGACCCGCAGACCACCATTGAAGAACGTACCGAAGATCAAATCATCGGACTGGAAGGACGGCCCCGGACGGTTTTCATGCAAATTGTGGGCACCAAAGCGACCGCCACGGTTGCGGAAATCGTCGAGCGGCGGCATCGGCAAGGTCGCAATCGGGACCATATTGTCCTCCTTGCGGGCGTCGACCACCCAGGCCAGTTTCGGCCAGTCGAGGGCATCGTCTTTGACGCTTTCATCGGTGACGATGAGAATGTCCTTGCTGAACAGCGGCAGCACTGTATGGGCAAACCCCGGATAGGGGGGATGCGGGTTCCATTCGCCGAGGACCTTCGGGTCGGACTTATCGGAGATGTCCATGATGAAGGTACCGCCGTCGAGATAACCGAGATACATGCGGTCGGGACGCTGCGGGTAGACGTTCGTGTTGTGGGCGCGGAAGCCGGAATCAATATCCGGGTGGCGCGGGGGCGGCGGCACGTTGTCGCCTTCACGAGTGCCGGGATACCACCAGCGGCCGACTTCCTCGGGCTTGGTGGGGTTGCGGACATCAATGCAGCGATAGAACTGGTCATCTTTTGGGTTGGTTGGGACAAAGTCGTCCGAACCGCCCGCGAAATGGACATATTCTCCATCAGCAAACCAAAGCTGATGAACGCCACGTGAATGCGGGCCTGAGCAATCGAAGAACGAAATCGATTTCGGATCTTCGGGATTGGACAGGTCGAACAACTCGACGCCCACCTTCTCCATGTTCACGCCCGGTGTCTGGTAGGCAACGGCCATGATATTGCCGGTGACCTCCAGCGAGTTAGAGCGCATTTCCATCACCGGAAGGTCGGTCTGGCAGATCACCTTGGGCTTGCGCGGATTGCTGACGTCAACGCCGGTGAAGTTTTTTGGTGCGGATTCATGGGCGAGCCACATGATCCGGCGACCGTCGGGCGCGACCTGCATGGCCATGCCTTCACCCATGCCACCAAAGCCGACAAGCGTGTCCTGGGACAGCAATGTCATATTGTGAATTTCTTGACTGGCCATTCTTTCATTCTCCTCGCTGGGAAATTTTCGGTCGTTGTTGACCGACTATACCGTGTCTTGGGTTGCTGTTTGTATGGTCTGCCAGACCCGTTCCGGGGTGGCAGGCATGTCGATATGGCGTACCCCGAGGGGGCGGAGCGCGTCACAGATCGCGTTCATGACGGCGGGCAGCGCGCCCACCGTACCGGCTTCGCCGGCGCCCTTCAGGCCCATAGGATTGTTCTTCGCGGGCACATTGTGCTCGATCACGTCGAAAGACGGAAAATTGTCGGCGCGTGGCATCGCGTAATCCATGAAAGAGCCCGTCAGAAGCTGGCCGCTTTTGGGGTCGTAGACCACCTGTTCGAGCAGCACCTGCCCGGCCCCCTGCACCACGCCGCCATGGACCTGACCCTTCACCATCATCGGGTTCAGCGCCACGCCCACATCATCGACGACGGTGTATTTGATCATCTCGACGACGCCGGTCTCCGGGTCAATCTCGACTTCGCTCACATGGCAGCCATTGGGGTAGGTTGGCCCCGGCGGCAGTATAATAGCGCTTTCGGACAGACCGATTTCCAGCTCACGGGGCATTTTGGCGGCTTGATAAGACGCCTTGGCGACCTCGATCAGCGTGATTTCCCGGTCGGTGCCCTGCACCGTGAAGGTCCCGTCCTCAAACGTAATATCGTCTTCGGCGGCTTCGAGCAGATGGGCAGAAATCTTGCGCGCGCGCGCAATAATTTTTTCGGAGGTGCGCAGGAGCGCCGCGCCGCCGACACTGATGGAGCGGGATCCGAAGGTGCCTTTGCCGTGATGCACAAGATCGGTGTCGCCGTACTGGACGCGGATCGAGTCGAACGGCACACCGAGTTTCTCTGATGCGATCTGTGCAAACGCCGTCTCGTGGCCCTGACCATGAGAATGCGTTCCCATGAGAACCGAAACCCCGCCATCGGTGTCGAAACGTATCGCCGCACTTTCCTCATTGGGGATGGGCAAGGGCCCGCCGGCAATTTCGATTACGCTGGCAATACCCATGCCGCGCAGCTTGCCCCGGGCGCTGGCCTCGGCACGGCGCGCCTCGAAACCATCCCGGTCGGCGGCGGCAACAGCGCGGTCAAGGCAGGCCTCGAACTCGCCGCTGTCATAGGTAAAGACGAACCCGGTGTCATAAGGCATGGCGTCGGGCGCGATCATATTTCGTCGGCGCAGTTCCACCGGGTCGATGCCGAGTTCATTGGCGGCCACATCGATGGTCCGCTCAATGGCGTAGGACGCCTCGGGCCGACCGGCGCCACGATAGGTGGCTGTCGGGCTTGTGTGGGTGAACACGCCACGGGCCTCAGCAAAAACATGCGGGGTTGTATAGACGCCGGACAGTCCGCCGAGATTGTTCGTTGGCGAATGTGGTCCGGCATTGCTCATGAACCCGCCAAGCGCGGCATCTGTCGAGATGCGGAAGGCCAGGAACTTGCCATCAGCATCCAGTGCCAACGCCGTTTTGGAGACATTGTCGCGGGCATGATAATCACTGGCGAGCGCTTCGCTGCGGGTTGCCGTGAAACGCACGGGCCTTCCGGTCCGTTTGGCGGCCCACAGCACGAGCCCATGCTCGGCAAAGGTGCTCCCGCGCATGCCGAAGCCGCCCCCCATATCCGGGGAGATGACCCGCAGTTTGCCTTCGGGAATACCAAAGACATTTTTGCATAAATCCGAACGCATGCGGTGGGGTGACTGAACCCCGGCATAGAGGGTGTAACGTTCTTCGAGTGGATCGTAGAAACCAATCGCGGCGCGCACCTCCATTGTATTGGTGGCCACCCGGCTGATGGTGAAATCGAGCTCGGTTACCTGGTCTGCCGAAGCAATAGCGGCATCGGTTGCGTCCTTGTCGCCAAGGGAAAACACGAAACTTTCATTGCCGGGGACGCTGTCCCAGACCTGCGCGGACGCATTGTCACGGGCGCGGCCAGTGTCAATCACGACCTCGGTGATCTCGTAGTCGACCCCGATTGCTTCGGTTGCATCAACGGCCTGAGCGTAGGTTTCGGCGATGACGGCAGCGACAGCCTGTCCAACCAGATGGACCCTTCCATCGGCGAGCAAAGGGTAAGGCGGCTCGACCATGGGCGAACCATCACGCTGCTTGCGCTTAACGGTGACCGACAGGCCCCCAATACCGTCGGCATTGAGGTCTGCGGCGGTCAGGACGGCCACGACCCCGGGCATCGCCGCAGCGTCCGCGGTGTCGATACCAGATATTTTGGCAGCGGCATGGGGGGAGCGCAGCACGGCCATATAGGCGGCGCCCGGAACCTTCCGGTCGTCCGTATAGTTGCCTTTGCCGGTCAGGAGCCGCTGGTCTTCGACGCGCGGCACGGACTGACCGATGCCATACTCACGCATCAGCGGTTCCCGGTTCGCGCCAGGGTTTCAAACATCCCACAGTCAATACCGGCATCGGGCCCTAGGCGTCCTTCTTCTCATCGCCAGCGGCTAGCTTGGCTTCGCCTTCCTCTACGGCCTTGTCCCACGCCTTCGGTTTGAAGGCATAGTAGATGGCGACAATGATCATGAAGATGATCACGTCGGAAATCCAACGGCTGAAGATGAAGCTGAACGGGCTGTCATCGGAAACGATCAGGACGTTGCGCAATCCTTCCTCGGCGATTGGGCCAAGGATGATGCCCAGCAAAATGCCCGCCGGTGCGAAATTGTATTTATGCGCAAAGTAACCAATGATCCCCATGGTGATCATGATCCAGACATCCCAAGGGTTGCCACTGGCCGCGAAAGTACCGACGACACAGAAGATCATGATGATTGGGGCCAGCAGGCCTCTGGGGAACAGGGTCACATAGGCCATGGTTCGCGCCATCACAGCCGCGATTCCGCCCATGAAGAAGTTCGCCAGAATGAAGCCCCAGATTACCGTAAAGATGACTTCCGGAGAATCCCGGAACAGTCGATCGCCGGGCTGAAGGCCGTGGATCATCAGGGCACCAAGAATAACAGCTGCTGAAATGCCGCCGGGAATCCCCAGCACAAACATCGGAATCAGGGAGGTTCCCGTCACGCCGTTGTTTGATCCCTCGGTGGCCGCCAGGCCTTTGACTTCACCTTCGCCGAATTTGTCTCCGGGCTTGCCGCGCTGGATTTCCCAGGCATAGGCAATCCACTGGGCAACACTGGCGCCCGCAGCCGGCACTATGCCCATGACCAGACCGGTGACCCAGCCACGGACCAGTGACCAGCGGCAATGCTTGATCTCCGACCAGCGGGGCATGATGTTCCAGCTGAGTTTGGTGGTGCCCGAAATATTTGATTTCGGGCTGCCTTCGCAGAGGGTCAGGGCCTGGGCAAATGCAAACAGTCCGATAACAGCTGGCAGAATGCCAACACCAGACAGCAAACCGGTCGCGCCATAGGTAAAGCGCGGATAGGCCGATGCGGCATCCACACCGATGGTGCTGATCAGCAGTCCAAACAGGCCGGCGATCAGACCTTTCAAAACAGCGCCAAAGGACACCGCCGCGATCGCTGTGAGACCCAGGAGCGCGACGACGAAAAACTCGGCGGGTCCGAAGAGCAGCGAGACCTTGGCCAGGGGAGGAGCCAGATAAAGCAGCGCAAAGCCGCTGATCAGGCCGCCCATAACCGAGGCGAAGGTCGACATGCGGATCGCTTCGGTCGCACGACCACGCTTGGTCATCTCGTAACCTTCGATGGCGGAAGCCGCTGAGGCCGAGGTGCCCGGTGCGCGTAGCAGAATGGCGGTAAACGAGCCGCCATAGATGCCCGCAGCATAGGTCGAGACCATCAGAATCAGAGCGGTGTCTGCCGGCCACTCGAAGGAAATCGGAATCATCAATGCGATGGCCATAGGTGGCCCGAGGCCCGGGATGGCGCCGATGATCAAGCCGACGATAATGCCAACGATCATCGCGCCAATATTGGCCAATGTCATTACGTTGCCGAGAAATTCAATGCTTTCCATGGTCTATTTCTCCGCGCGGCTAGAACAAAAGGCCTTCGGGCAAAAATGCGCCGAGAGCGATGGTGAAAAACAAATACAGTAACGGAAACAGGATTACGGCGGTGATCACGATGATTTTGTGATCGCGCAGGCCGGTCATATAGGTCGCGATGAAATAGAAGACGAAAGAGGTGACGTAGAAGCCGATCTTGAAGACGGCAATGGTGTAAATCACGCCGAGCACCATCACGTAGACGGGCTTCCAGGCGGTGTAGGAGAAGTCGAAATTCACCATACCTTTGAGGTCGGTGCTTTTGCTGGGGAAGAAGGTTCGCACCAGCATTCCCAATGCCAGAACCATGATTCCGACTTCCGCGAATTGCGGGAACGCGCCGGCGCGTTGTGGCCAGCCGCTTGTCTGCGTGTACATGAACCCGCCGACAAGGATCAGGGCGACGGCAACGATCCGTTCAGCCATTAGTTTTGTCATTAGATCTCCCCCCAGGATGTCTCGTGAACCGCATGAAGCGGGAAAACACGCCCCATCAAACACTTGTTTGATGGGGCGTGCGGTTGGAAACAGTGTTTCCGGTACCCGTTACTTAGAGATGCTTACTGCACACCTTCCTGCTTCCAGTAGGCAGCCTGCTCGGCGACCTTCTGGCCTTCGCGCAGAAGCTTCCACATCTCATCACCTTCGGCGAACATGAGGTGGTTCTTGTTGGCGGCTTCCTTGGCCACATACTCGGGATTGGCCATCGCACGCTTAATGGCAGCGAGATAGATCGCCCGTTTTTCTTCCTCGAGGCCGTTGGCCGTGGCCAAGGTCCGGCCGGCATAGGTGATGTTGCGCTTGCCGGTGATTTCCTCGAACGTGGGGACATCCGGGAGCAACGGCCAGCGGGTTGGGTGCATCACAGCGATCGGCCGCAGCTTCTTCTCTTCGATCGAAGGGATGAAGAAGCCGACATTGGCGGCAATCAGATCAACGTGTTTACCCAGCGCGAGCTGGATCTTGGAGTTGTCGCCACGGCTGGTCACGAACTTCGCCTTGAAGCCAGGAACCGCCTGCTGTGCGAAGGCCACGCCAATGTGGTCATCGGAGCCAAAGCTACCAGGAGCAACAATGATCGGCTCCTTCTGGGCATATTCCAGAACGTCGTCCAGATCCTTGAACCGCTCATCGTCCCAGCGCACCAGCCACAGGCCGGGGTCATAGGAATGCCAAGCCAGGAAGTTGAAGGATTCCAGCTTCTCCGTGCGCTTCATGTCCGGGTTCAGGAACGAGAAGATGTGGGGAATGTTGACGACGGCCAGCTTGTGGTCATCGCGTTTCGGGTTCCAGTCATTGACGACCTGGCTCCATGACACCCAGCCGCCACCACCGGCGACATTGGTGACCTTCACAGGAACGCCAAGTTCCTCGGAAAGATACGGGGCAAACAGCCGGAACGTCCGGTCAGCACCGCCACCCGGTGCGAAGGGCACCTGCAGCTGGACGGGTTTGCTGGGGAAATCTGCGGCGGACACGGTCGCGGGAGCGACTGCTGTCAGACCAATAACCGCCATTGCGGCACCCGCAAGAAGCGGAATTTTGTTGAGTTTAAACATACGACGAACCATCCCTTTTTCGAGTTTCTGATTGTAATGCTCAGAAACTCTAGCGAGATGAGGACAGCTCGAAAACACCTAAAAGAAAATATTCTCGTATAGTGAAACAACCAGGAAGGGTTATCTCACTCAATCTGCAGCATCTGCGGCTGTACGGCTTGCTGACCTTCCGGCCTTTTCTGCTTCTTCGGCTGAGAAATTCAGCTCAACCTTGATGCCGTTGATCGGCTCCATAAAGAACAATTGGTAGAGCGACTGGTCATGCGCCTGTCGCTCGTTGTACTTGATGCCATTCTTTTCCAGGCGGTCGGCGAACTCGACAATACCCGAGCAGTTGAAACAGACGTGATCGATCCGGCCTGATCCGGTGTTGGCCTCAGCCTTGGCGGCGGCCGTTTCGTCGCCGGGGCGTAGATACTCGTTCTGGTGATCTGAGTGATTGGCCTTGCCGATATGTACGACATCCTGATCGCCGATATAGAGCCAGTGAACCGGGAACCCGAACTCCGGGTGGTCGCCGGAACGGAAACCGAGATTTTCCACCCACCAGTCACGTGTCCCGTCGGGATCGTCGGTGAGGATCAGAATGTGTTCCATGAAATTGAGGCCCATGGTTCGGCTCCGTCTTTAAGAATGTGCAAGATCGCGTTGGCTGATTGTGGCCCAGCCGTGCCCGTGTCTCAACCGGTGATTGGGAACAAATTCTGTCCGGTATTGACGCTAATCCCCGTTATTCGAGGGGTTTGGCGTCTACGAGAATAGCGGCGAGCAAGCAAGGTTCGTTGGTGCGGTTGGACCAGGCATGCAATGTGCCCCGTTGAACACAGACGTCTCCGGCCTTCAGGCAGACTTCCTCATCATCGAGAATCAGCCAGACTTCACCGGAGATGATGACCAGATAGTCGACAGACTTGGTCTTGTGCATCCCCGGGTGTTTCTGCCCGTCGAGCCGGTCGCCCGCCCCCATCTTCTCGAAATATTCCTTCATCTGACCGAAGTTACGCTCGGAGTCCGGCGGCAATTCGAGCACCCGGAACACTGCGCCCCCGGCCGGTGGCTCCAGTGTCACCTTGGCTTCAACGGTGTCGTCATTGCCGGTGTTGTCTTCGGGAACGGCCTGCGAGAGCCAGACATCGGACAGACGCACGTTTTCCTGTCCCTGTGGGGTGAGTACGTGCCCCAAGTCAGGGGTCATGGTTTCATCGATCATGACAACAGCATTTCCTTCTGCGTCGTGACCCGTGATTACACGTCGAATATCGCGTGGCATCTGTCTCTCCCCTAGTTCTTGTCTGGTGACTGGCGATCTCGCCAGTCGGCTGGTTTCACGATTCTGTTTTGCAGGACGCCGATCCCTTCCACGTCCAGCTCAATCGTATCGCCGTCTGAAAGATAGCGGTTGTGTTCCAGCCCGCAGCCGGTCGGTACGGTGCCTGAACCAAAGATCTCGCCGGGATGGATGGATTGGTTGTGGCTGAGATGGGCCAGCACCCCTTCGAACCGGTGATCCATCATGGATGTGTTGCCCCGGCTCCATTCTTCGCCGTTGATGCGGGCTACCATGTCCTGATTGTAAGGGTCGTCCAGTTCATCTGCGGTGACGATACAGGGCCCCATGGCATTGCCGGCATCGAAATCCTTGCCGGGCCCACCCATGCCGGCACCTGTGCGAATCTCGATGGCCTGAATATCGCGGGCGCTAACGTCGTTGAAAATTGTGAACCCGAAGAAGTGCTTGGCTGCGTTTTCGGCCTTGATGTTGCTGCCTCCTGAGCCGGTGATGACGGCCCATTCCAGCTCATAGTCCATGCGGCGGGCTTCGTGGGGCCAGATCACGTCATCTCCTTGGCCGATCAGACTGAGATGATTGCTGTTGAGGTAAACCGGGGCGGCCTCCCATTCCGGCGGGACATCCAGGGCACCCGAAGCGCGGAACTTCTCCAGCGCCGCCTCCGGGTCAGTTTCGCGCGCGGCAAGTCGGGTGTAGCGGACTTTGCGGGCATTGCGGAGATGTTGCAGGAAACAGGTACAATCGCGCAGGCGTCGGGGGTTGGGCAAAGGCGCGTGCAGCCGCGCGTTATCGTTTTCGATGATCGCTTCCGCGATGCCCTCCGTCTGCGTGCGTGCGCTGATATCGCGTGCTGAGTCGAGTGCCGCGGGTCCGGCATCGATCAGGGCGAGCATGCTGGTGAAATTTTTGTTCCCGGACCCCGTCAGGTCGGCAGCGGTGCGAAGATCAACGATCTGCTGATCATTGTTGATTAAGGCACCGAGGCGGGCATCCGCGCTGTCGGCTGATGAAAATGTGACAAGGCGCATAATGGTTCCTCCCCCAAGGATGTCCGCGTCAACGCGACCACTCAGGGTTAAACAACCATACGGTTATGGCAAGCCCCGGCAGGGCAAGTCAGAACTCGAGGACGGAGCCCATCATCAGGACGGCGACCAGCGCAATCGCGTAGAGTCCGGTCAGGCTTGAAAGCATGAACACGATATTGCCGAAGGTGTGCAACGGGTGTTGGCGTCGCTCGACAGCCAAGCGGCCCTCTGAACGCCGCTCCCGGCCGGCCACAACAGAGAAGAAAACCGGGCGACCGGGCAGTGGCAATGTCAGTCGCAGGTCGACCGGATGGCGGCCGGATGAACCCACAGCGCTTGAAACCGCTGAGACCTGTTCCGGCGTGAAGCTGTCCCGGACGGGTGCCGGGATGCGCCGGATCGGATCCGGAGCGTGATGGTGATCGGTGTGAATGTCCTGCGCGCTCATATGCGACCCCGGTTCGCCGGGTGGTACAACCCGGCCGTTGTTGGTGTTCGCAGTGAGTATGGAAAAACATGGTTAAGGAATGCTTTCGGGTGTTAACCATGTTTTATCAAAGGCAGGCATAGATTTAGCCTGCGCGGCGACACGGTCTTGCAACATCTGCAGGACAACAAAGATCGCCGTGACATACAGAGGAACGCATCAATGGCGCCGCGCACAAAGTCTCGTACGAACACGATCGTCGAAAAATCAGCTCAGCTTGCAACCAAACACCGGGGCAAGCAGGCGGGAAAAGCCTGTTCTGACTTCATCAAGTCGCTCTATGCCAATGTCCCGCCGGCAGATATTGCATCGGCGAGCGCGGCCGAACTTTATGGGTCAGCTGCCTCCTTCTGGGATTTTGCACAAAAGCGCCAGCCGGGTCAGCCGCTGATCCGTGTCTTCAATCCGCGTCAGGACGTCCATGGCTGGCAGTCTTCTCACACTGTGATCGAAGTGGTTACGGATGACATGCCGTTCCTGGTCGATTCTCTGACGGCAGAGCTCAACTATCAGGGTTTGATCGTTCACATTGTGATCCACCCCATCCTGTCGGTTGCCCGCAATTCGAAGGGGGTCATCACTGATTGCCATCCGGCATCGAAGGGTGACGGGAAGCATGAAAGCTTCATGCATATCGAAGTCAGTCAGCAAAGTGACCCGGCCGTATTGGCGCGGATGACAGGGCGGATCGAACAGGTGCTCGAAGATGTGCGCGCCTCGGTCGAGGACTGGCCCGCGATGAAGCAGAATGTCGCCGCCCTGATTACAGAGCTCAATGCTCAGCCGCCGAAGAAAATTGCGAAAAGTGAGTTGGAACAAACCCGCGCGTTTCTTGAATGGCTGAACGACGACCATTTCACCTTTCTCGGCTATCGCGAATACAGCCATGCCGGGACGGGTGACAAACAACGCCTGAAAACCAAACCCGGCGGTCTCGGGGTTTTGCGTGATGCCGACCGCGCCATCTTTGAAAACTGGGCTGATGACAAACCTCTGCCCGAGGATGTGCGATCCTTCATCCGCCAGTCTCGACTGATGATGGTGACCAAGGCCAATCAACGCGCCAGCGTACATCGTCGGGTGCATATGGATGTGATCGGCGTGAAGACCTTTGACAATGAGGGCAAGGTCACCGGCGAACATATGATCGTCGGTTTGTTCACATCGGCGGCCTATAGCCGTTCGCCCATGAACATTCCGATGTTGCGCAGCAAGATAGAGGCCGCGCTCGCGCATGCTGAGTTCCCGCCGTCGAGCCATGATGCAAAGGCGCTGGCGCATATTCTGGAAAATTACCCGCGCGATGAACTGCTGCAGATTGACGAAGGCAAGTTGCTGGAAAACGCGTTGGGAATTCTGCATTTGCAGGAGCGTCAGCGGACCGCGTTATTCTTGCGTGAAGACCCGTTCAAACGCTATCTGACAGCCCTCGTTTTTGTGCCGCGGGACCGGTACGACACCAATTTGCGATTGAAGTTGGCAGGCATTCTTGAGGATGCATTTGGCGGCAGCCTTGCCGCCTTCTATCCCGAATTCGGCACCGAATCCGTTCTTGCGCAAATTCTGTTCGTCATCAAAACCGGCCCCGACGGTATTCCGGCATACGACGTCAAGCGTATTGAAACGGAATTGCGTGAGGCCGCCCGCTCCTGGGAAGACCGTTTGCGCGATGCGGTGATCGAAACGCGCGGCGAAGAATCCGGTCTGGTCATGTTCCAGCGATACGGACAGGCGTTTTCGGCATCCTACCGAGATCGTTACGAACCGGCCGAGGCTGTGCTCGACATTGAACGGATTGATGCAGCACGCGTGACCGATGGTCTGGAGCTCAATCTCTATCGTCCCGAAGACCAGCCGGACAATGCGGTGCATCTCAAGCTCTACAGTGCGGGGGATCCGCTGCCGCTCTCGGATGTTATCCCCATGCTCGAGAATATGGGTGTGAAAGTGATCGGCGAGGAGCCGTTCGAGGTTGAGTATCTCTACGGTGACCACAAAGGCGAAATCTGGGTTCATGACTTTGCAATGGAATCCCATTCCGGCGCACAGATCGACTTGAAAGATGTGCGTGAGCCGTTCCACGAATGCTTCCGCCGGGTTTTTGAGGGCCGCGTGGCCGATGATGGCTTCAACAAGCTGGTGCTTGGTGCCGGACTGGAATGGCGTGAAATTCTGGTGCTGCGCGCCTATTGCAAATTCCTGCTGCAAAGCCGGATCCAGTTCTCTCAGGCCTATATGGAAGAGACCCTCGCCAACAATCCCGTGCTTGCGGGATACATTGTGGCGCTGTTCTTCGCGCGCTTCGATCCCGCGGAGGCGGGAACGCCCGCCGGAAAGCGTCGGGTTGTGAAATTACGCAAGCAGATTACCGAAGCGTTGGATGCGGTGGTCAATCTGGATGAGGATCGGATTATCCGACGGTTTGCCAATGCGGTGGAATCCACTCTGCGCACCAACTTCTTCATGACTGAGGAAGATGGCGAATTGAAGCCCTATGCCTCGTTCAAGATCGACAGCCAGACCATTGACGAGTTGCCCGATCCACGCCCCAAGAAAGAAGTCTTTGTCTACAGTCCTCGCATGGAAGGGTGCCATCTGCGTGGTGGAGACGTAGCACGTGGCGGCATCCGCTGGTCGGATCGTCGCGAAGATTTCCGGACCGAAATTCTGGGACTGCAGAAGGCGCAGACGGTCAAGAATGCGGTGATCGTACCGGTGGGCGCAAAAGGCGGCTTCGTCTGTAAGGCGCTGCCCGCTCCAACCGGGGATCCGCAAGCCGATCGACAGGCGACCCAGGAAGAAGTCATTGCCTGCTATTCCACGCTCATCCGCGGGCTGCTTGATATCACCGACAACCTTGTCGACGGGAAGTTGATCCCGCCTGTTGATGTTGTGCGGTGCGATGGCGACGATCCCTATCTGGTCGTTGCGGCCGATAAGGGAACGGCGACATTCTCGGATATCGCCAACGGCATCAGTCAGGATTACGGGTTCTGGCTCGGAGACGCCTTCGCGTCGGGTGGGTCGGCGGGTTACGACCACAAGAAGATGGGCATCACCGCCAAAGGCGCCTGGGAATCCGTCAAACGCCACTTCCGCGAATTTGGTCATGACACCCAGAAGGAAGATTTCACTGTGGTTGGCGTGGGGGATATGTCCGGTGATGTGTTTGGCAACGGGATGCTGTTGTCCAAGCACATCAAACTGATTGCAGCCTTCAATCACCTGCACATCTTTCTGGATCCCGACCCGGACCCGGCCAAGAGCTTTGCCGAGCGCAAGCGGCTGTTTGCCTTGCCAAGGTCGAGCTGGACGGATTACGACGCCAAACTGATTTCCAGGGGCGGCGGAATTTTTGATCGCAAGGCAAAGTCGATCAAGCTGACCCCCGAGATCAAATCCGCACTCGGTATTGGCCGCGACAGCATGACTCCGAACGAATTGATCCAGGCGATTCTTGTTGCCGAGATTGATCTGCTTTGGTTCGGGGGGATTGGCACTTACATCAAGTCATCTGATGAATCTCACGCCGATGCCGATGACCGATCCAACGATCCTGTGCGGGTTGATGCGGAAACCTTGAACTGCAAGGTGATCGGCGAAGGTGCAAATCTGGGCCTGACGCAGCTTGGTCGCATTGAATACGCTCGCAGTGGGGGCCGTCTGAATACGGACTTCATCGACAACTCCGCCGGTGTGGATTGTTCGGACCATGAAGTGAATATCAAGATTGCGCTCGATGATGTCGTCTCGGGCGGGGAGATGAACCTCAAGCAGCGTGATGCGCTGCTCGTGAAAATGACCGATGAAGTTTCACGGCTGGTTCTCAATGATAATTATCTCCAAACCCAGACCATTTCTCAGGCCGAACGTCGCGCCTCCGAGCAGCTTGAGGCTCAGTGGCGCGTGATGCGTGCGCTGGAACGCCGGGGACTGCTCGATCGGGCCATCGAACGCCTGCCGGATGATGAGGAAATGGCTGATCTTCAGGATGATGATCTTGGCCTGACCCGCCCCGAATACGCGGTGCTGTTCTCACACGCCAAGATTGCCCTTTATGGTGACCTTCTGCCAACGGAAGTCCCCGATGACCCCTACCTGATGCGGGATCTGTCGCGGTACTTCCCCAAGCCCCTGCGCGAACAATTTGCCGAACAGGTCTCGCGTCACCGTCTGCGACGGGAGATCGTTGCGACCTATCTGACCAACTCACTGGTCAACCGGGTTGGTGCCACCTTCGTGCAGGACCTTCAGGAGCGATCCGGCGCGGCGCCTGCCGACATCGCCCGGGCCTATGTGATCGCCCGGGATGCTTTTGACTTGCGCCCGGTCTGGCGGGATATCGAGGCGCTGGACCACAAGATCGATGCGGCGGTCCAGATGGATATGGCTCATGAACTGGAGATGCTGGTCGAACGCATGACCATCTGGTTTCTGAACAACGCCCGACGGCCGCTCGATATCGCGAGCACGATCGATCGCTATGCGCCGGGTATCCGCGAACTGGTTGATAATCTGCCGGAAATTGTGGCCAAAGTAGACCGAATTGGAATTGAAAATGAAACTCAGCGCCTCGTTGATTTGAAAGTGCCCAAGGCGCTTGCCCGCAAGGTTGCAAGCCTTCAGGTGCTGGCTGCGGGCGGTGACGTCACTCAAATTTCGCGCGACTCAAGCGTGCCGGTTCTCGACACCGGGCGGGTCTATTTCGACCTTGGATCGCGACTGGGCATCGACTGGCTGCGCAACGCGGCGCGTTTGGTAGAGCCTGCATCGGATTGGGAGCGTCTTGCTGTGGAATCCATCATTGATGACAGCTATGGGCATCAATCTGCTCTCACCAATCGGTGCTGGATGTGGCCGGGGGCGGCAAGCTTGGTTCCAAAGCCGCCGAGGGCGTGATTTCCACATGGATCGAGTCACGCAACGGTGCGGTGGAACGCACTCTGCAACTGCTCGATGAACTGCGAGAAAGCGAGACGGTTGATCTGGCGATGCTCACGGTGGCAAACGGGCAGCTGCGCGGATTGCTCGCGCAGTAGTCCCCGGCCTCTCCATGGTGTGAAACCGGTCTCTGGGTTAA
>Ga0181559_10001369_pt1 | contig 23875 bp, 25 predicted proteins | sample 011ome_21_FD_133752 | JGI IMG/M metagenome (GOLD analysis project Ga0181559, IMG submission 133752) | Coastal salt marsh microbial communities from the Groves Creek Marsh, Skidaway Island, Georgia - 011508AT metaG (megahit assembly) | ecosystem: Environmental > Aquatic > Marine > Intertidal...
AACCAAGGTCGTCATACCGCCCAAACCCAACGCCTTCAACACGCTCACCATCCGAGCAGTCTTTGGTTCGTCGAACGGCAACTGATCAACCACAACGACCTCACCATCGTCGATCTTCGAACGGATAGCCATTCGAGTCGCTAAGCGAACAGCCTTGCGATTAAGCCGATAACTGTAATCCCGTGGCTTAATGGTGCGGGCAACGCCGCCGCCGCGCCGCACATTCGTTCGTTTACCGCCCGCACGAGCATTACCCGTACCTTTTTGGCGATACAATTTCTTGGTCGACCCAGCAACCTCGCCACGCGTCTTCGCACAGTGTGTACCCTGGCGCTGGTTCGCTTGATACATCACAACCGCATCATGCAACAACTGCTTGTTAACACGATCTGCAATCTGTGCAGTGTCAATCTCATAAGTACCGACTTCTACGCCGGCTTCATCATATACAGGCAAAGTGGCCATGATCCCCTAACCTAACTTGTTCGTTTCACAGACACTAACAAAACCGCCATTCGGCCCAGGAACCGCACCGCGCACAAGCAGGAGATTATTCTCCGCATCAACCCGAACCAACTCAAGATTACGAGAGGTCGTACGAGTATTCCCATACTGCCCCGCCATTCGCCGCCCCTTAAAGACACGACTTGGTGACGCACTACAGCCTGTACCGCCAGCGTGCCGGTGAACCTTCTTGACACCGTGAGTCGCTCGCTGACCCGAGAAATTGTGACGCTTCATCACACCGGCGTAGCCACGCCCTTTACTGGTCCCCACAACGTCAACACGAGCAACGCCATCGAACTGCTCGACGGTGACCGACGCACCAACCTGAAGATCCGACGAACCGCGGAACTCACGAACAAACCGCTGAGGCTCACAACCGGCCTTCTCAACGGCCTCGACACCTGCAGCAGCACGCTGCTTTGAACGCTTACTCTCTAGAGAAGCAACATGCCCCCGCTCAGCCCTTGCCGCTAAACGCCGAGGCTTGTCCTCAAAACCCAACTGGATCGCTTCATAGCCATCCCTATCCTGACTCCGGACCTGCAAAACATGACACGGACCAGCCTGAATCACAGTCACAGGCACGACCCGACCGTCTTCGAGGTAAATCTGTGTCATCCCGACTTTACGGCCGAGAATTGATGGTGTCATATCTATCACCTCGCCCTGAACTTTAAACAGGACGCCCGTCATTCGTGTTGGATTTTGAGCCTGCCAAGCCGAACCAGCGACCTTCAGAAACCACCACCCCTTTCGGAGCAGCTACCCCTGAATACAACCGAGGTTATCGACTGGACTTCCGATCATCCGGAAACCACCAGTAGTCTTTTGCGATTCAACGACCTACTGCAAACCAGCAGCAGGCTAAAACCTCCGAGCCACTGAAACCTAAAACTCACCCGCCCTACCGAGCGGAAGCCTTGATCTTGATATCAACGCCGGCTGGGAGACTCAACTTATTCAATTCTTCGATCGTCTTGGCAGTTGCCTGAACGATATCAATCAAACGCTTGTGGGTCCTGATCTCATACTGCTGCCGCGACTTCTTATTCACAAACGGCCCAGACAAAACAGTGTACCGCTCAATGCGAGTCGGCAACGGAATAGGACCATGAACCCGACTGTGGGTTCGCTTTGCGGTATCAACAATATCTTGGGCACTCTGATCCAGGACAGCATGATCATATGCTTCCATACGAATCCGGATTACTTCATTAGCTCCAGCAGACACAGATCAAATACCCAAAAGAGTGTTGAGGGAATCAGCCAAAAGGCAACACAAGAACCAATCACGAACGGCACTCGACGTAAGAGCGAAGGTGCCGGACAAGCCCGATCCTTGGCGAGTCTTTGGACTCCGCTGCAACTCTCTGCTGCAGCAAGGAGGAGAATTTACGGCCCCACTGTGTATTCGTCAACGGCTCTTGCCCCCCGAAAACAGAAAGTTTTTCGGGTTTTTCTCGCCAACCATTTTCATGCCATGCTACGTTGCTTTCCCCACCGCTGCAGTCGGCTTGAACTAACTGCCTTTTGCGACCGAAAAACTCACCAGCAATCCTCATATCCAACAATCGCACACTGACGAAAAACCACGCAAAATGCCCGCAAAAACCAGTAAAAACTACTGCAACTTCGGCAATAGCGTCACGAATACCCTTTGGCATCTCGCTTACCTATCCCCCACACTGGCGTTGGTGGTTGCCCTTTTTTTAACGCCAGACAGTCGCGGCCTAGGGACCCACCAGCAGCTTGGCTTACCTCCATGTTCAATGAGATTACTTTTTGGAATCCCATGCCCCAGCTGCGGAATGACCACTTCGTGGGCTTATTTTGCTCGCGGACAATTCGCAGAAAGCATGGCGACAAACTTCGCGGGTTTTTTACTTGCGTGGCTAGCCCTTTTCGTCGGTATCAGCAGTGTTTTCTTCCTGCTACAAGGCAAAGCGATCAGTCGCAAGTCAATCCACATCAACACCATCGCTGCAATCTTGATTTTTGCAATCGCGATTACGAATTGGCTCTGGCGACACATCATTTAGCTTCAGCCCCCCCCCAATGACAGCCTATCCTGTACCCCACGGTACGAACCGGCGCTGCTTCAAAGCAAATCGCTGTTTCAAATCAAATCGCAATGCTTGAACGCTAACGACATGGCACCACCACAACGACCGCCACAGCAGCGGCGGCGATGGCGAGGCTTTGCGGACAACCAAAAGCAATCAAATACAACGAATGCAATCACTTTTTCCTCAAATCGAGGTGGCAGCGCGACACTAAAACTTCGTACACAGAACGCCATGGATGGTTTCTTCTTCGCCAAAAGGAAAATGGCACATGCATTTTTGCAATCTAACCCAACAGCAATGTGGAATTGCTCGCACTTTTGCACTTGCCACTGCAATTTCACTTGTGATTGCGAACGTTGGCTGCATGGGATTAGCAACTCTTATGCACGTCGCTGGCGTCGACATGATTCCCGCTGAATACGATGAGCTTAAGCACAAAACCGTGGCCATCGTCGCACTGACTGAAAGCAGCCAATACAGCAACGACGTCGCTTCCCGAGAATTAAGCCGATTCATTGGGCAAATTCTCACCACCGAAGTGAAAGACATCCAACTGGTGCGTGAAGACAAAATCGATCAATGGCGTGATGTCCACGGTTGGGACCAAATCAATTTTGACGAGATCGGCAAAGGAGTTGGCGCCGACAAAGTCATCGGAATTGAAATTGCAAATCTACGCCTGCGCGATGGAGCAACCCTCTACCGCGGCCGTGCCGATGTGGTGGTCAGCGTGATTGACTCCGAAACGGGTAACGTTGAATACTCGCGATCCCTCGAAGAATTCACCTACCCGCATCTCGCCGGACAATACACAAGCGAAACCACCGAATCCAAGTTTCGCAAACTTTACCTACGCATGCTGGCCGAAGAAGTCGCCCGCTCCTTCCATCGATACGATTTAACCGATCGCATCGCCGAAGACAGTCAGATTGCCTCTTTCTAACGGCAGAACGCTTTCGTTCGCAGTATTTTGTCGATAAACGATTCGTCAAAAATACTCTCGCAGCACTCCAAAACGTGCCAAAAGTGGTCATCACATTCACCTAGCCATCGCGTCGCAGCGGTGTTGAATTGGTGATGCGAGTGAACCAGAGACGATCCATTCCAATGGCTAATTTTACGAGCCTGTTACTGAGCTAACGCGGAATCGGGAATGATTGCAGCACCGGTTAGATGATTACCTTGAAGCGATACATTCCTTGACGCCTCATCCACACTCAAGTCTGCTCCAGTCTTGGTTCCTCGAACCAAACACCCGGTGATCAAAACATCCTCGCAATCCACAATCCTGACGCCGGTTTCACAATCGGAGATCACCAAGCCGGAGAGACTCATTCCGTCGCATCTCATAAGTCGTATCGCACCACCGCTAGTCGCAAACTGATGAAGCGTTGAGCTGGCGATCGTGCAATCAGTGCAATCCGTAAACGAGATGTCTCCCGGCCGCACAAATTGACGTGGATTGAAGGTATTTCCATGCAGAATGACCCGATTGCCAGCGTGGACGCGAATGTTATCTGGCTTGGGTGCGAAAAAATTATTCGACGCAATTACAACGTCCATCACGTGTGAAAGGTCCACATTGATCGTGGTGTCGCTAATCACGTTTCCTGAAATCGTGACCGAATCGATAGGGTAGATTTCTTTGCCTGACAATCGGATATTGGCACCACCCGGCGCCACCGTTTTTTGCTCGTCGCCCGAATAGTTCGCGGAGTGCTGGATTGTGCAACCGGTAATCGAAACTTCCGCAATGGATTTAGAACGATCTTTCGCTGAACCGCTGACATCGATCCAAACATTGGCAGTTCGAGTAGGTGTCTGATCAAACGGCATGTTGGCTTCGATGTCACAACCGGACACCTGCAAATTACGAACATTCCCATCACGGACGACTATCCCGCCGCCTTGGTTATAAGAGATATGCGATCCAACCACGTTGATCTGATGCAAGTTCACGTCATCCAAGTAAATGCCAATCCCCTGATTTTCATAAAAATGACAACCGTTGACGATCACGTTTCGGTTTCGATCGACCAAATGAAAGGCATGCCTGCACCAACGAACCGATACGTTTTGCACGATCGAACCGACCGTTCCCTCCATGCGAATCCCATCCGCATGCTCGGACGCTCCCACAATCTCGAACCCCCGCAGCACCGGCATCCGCTGGTTCCATGTCAGGGGATCAAACGACCGCGGCGAAGCGGTACCTTGATGGGTTCCCTTAACAAGGATCGCTGGACCTGCACCGTCCATCACAATGGTTGTACTGCCGATTCCGACAACACTCGCGGAGCCGATTTTTTGCAAATCAAGCAACAGCGTTCGCGTTATTCGATAGACTGGGTCGCTGAGCCGGATCCCCCCCGACCCGCTGTTGAGAATTTCCTGCAGTTCGTCAGTGCGATCGGGTAGTTCGCGGTACTGTGGCATCTGCAAACGAACCTTCTCAGAGGAAAGATCAGGTGCCTGCGGAGTCACGTCTGCCTGAGCAACGCTCAGCGGGGCGACAGCCTGCGGAGTGATTGGCGTTTGCTGACTAAAGCCGCTCGTTAAATCGAGGTGAACCAACCCGAGGAATACGACAAGCGTCACACACGCACGACTCCGAAAAGTTTCCTGAACCGAATATTGCATTTCACTGCCTTCACATGACCTAGTAAGAAACATCACCTGACGCTGTCTCCACGCACAGCCCCGTCTCCACGCACCGCCCCCGCGCGGATGCGGTACAAATAACGCCACCATCACAACCCATCGAACCTCTCGATCAAGCTTAAACCAATTTGAATACAGCTGCTTGATTCGAGAACTTGCAATCCAAACTCCAAAAGACCACCAAACCTCCAGCTATCCCCCCAACTCTAATCGAACCTTCATGCACCCATCTCAAGCGACTCCGGAACCCGACCCCAAAAACCCGATAAATTGCTCTCCCAAGGCAACCAGCGGCGAATCACCCTCGCGACGCGAATTCCTCACACGATCGACCTTGACCGTTAGTTCTGCGCTAGCATGCACGGCGACACTGGGTAGCAAGCGATCGCTTGGCAACACGCAATCAGCAAACGACAAAATCAACCTTGGTGTTATCGGGATCGGACCTCGTTGCACCTACGATCTAACCGCGATGCTGCGATTCAGTGACATTCGATGCATCGCCATCGCCGATGTGCAGGCGTCGCGTCGCGAGGCAGGCAAAAGGCTGGTCGATGATTCCTATGGCAATCGCGACTGTGACTTGCATCAGGACTTTAGGGATCTTCTTGCTCGCAGAGACATTGATGCGGTACTCATCGCCACAGGTGATCGCTGGCATGCCGATGCATCCATCCTTGCCGCCCAAGCGGGTAAAGATATCTACAGCGAAAAACCGTGCGGGATCACGATTGAGCGATGCCAAACTCTCGCTGATACGATCAAGAAAACCGAACGCGTTTTTCAAGCAGGAACACAGCGAAGAAGCGTTCCTAATTTTCAAAAAGCCGTTCAGCTTGTGCATGAAGGAAAGCTTGGCCGCCTCCACACGATGCACGCTTCGGTCTACCGGCCCGTCATCGACAACACTTGGCTACCAGGCCAATCCTTACCCAACCCGGAAACGATCGACTGGAACCTTTGGCTTGGCCCTGCTCCTTGGCGTCCGTTTAATGAAGCCTATGTCAATGGAAAATGGCGTGGCCAATGGGACTTTGACTCCGGCGCACGCCTTCTCGATTGGGGCGCACACACGATTGACCTTTGCCAGTGGGCCAATCAGTCCGATTCCACCCTGCCGATTTCCTATCATCCTGAAAAGGATCGAATCGTCTGCCAATACCGCAACGGTGTCAAACTAATCGTTGATTTTCTTGACGATCCATTTGGCGATCGCTCTCCCCAGTACATCACGCGATTGGGAACCTGCCCGGTTCGATTCATCGGTGACCAAGGCTGGGTGGAGACCGGTGACAGCGGAGAAATCGTGGTAAGCAGTGACGCACTTCAGAAAGAACTACCTGAGGCCGAAAAGCGAGTGCGTGGGCTCGACGTGACCGCGCACGCCCGTGACTTCTTTGATTGTATCCGTTCGCGAAAGCCAACCGCCGCAAATGCCGAAGTGATGAGGCAATCACACATTGCCTGCCATGCCGCCGCGGCCGCTTGGATCACCAATCAACCGCTGACGATCAATCCACAAACCAATCAATTCAATCACGCAGCGGCCAACCTGCTTTCTAGTCGGCCCGGCCGCGATTGGATGGTTACCTAATTAGCCTGATACCGCAGCAAAAGCACCATCTCGACTGAGCTTATAAGGGTGCGATCAAAACGACCCCGCTCCGACTGGATCGGGTAACGATGAATGCGCGCCAAGGCTGGTGAGTGTCTTTCAAACCACTGATATGATCAACGGCGATGGTAGCCGAAATCGGTGAGGGTGGGGCGTTCCAGGACCACGCCAGTTATCGAATTAAAGCCGTGTCTTGGACTCTTTTGTCTCCAAGCTGAACTCAAACACTTGCTTCAATTTCGGGTCCGCAACCAGTAGGGAAGTTGCCGTGGCCGAGATCCCGACGGGCCGCTCAAGCGGTGCGCCTTCATGCCATTTCTCTGTCTTACCATCTGCGGTAAACCTCCAGATACATTTGCCGTAGGTGTCGGTGACAAACCCTTGGTCACCAACCCAGCAAATGGAGTTGGGAAACTGGTAGGGCCTGTCGCCCACCACCGTCTTTACCTCGCCGGTTTCCACATTGATGCTCTGCACTGCCTCCGCATCCGGTGTGATTGCGAGTAATTGCCCGTTACCATCAAACGCAAAACCTCGAGCGTTCACCCGAGCAACAAGTTCGCACTTACCACCTTCGATTGGCAATCGAAAGGTTGCTCGCTTTTCCGCATCGCCGACGAAGAGTGTTTTTCCATCGGGCGAAACGGCTAATGCCATCGGGATACCGATGTAACCCGAGGTAAGTGGCTTGGGCTCTGCGTCCTGCTTTTCAACCCAATAGACCTCTCGGGTCGCAGAATCACCAACCAAGATGCCTCCAGCGGGATGAGGTGTCGCACAGTGGGGGCGGTTCATCGTTTTGCGAAGCAGATTGGAACCCTTGACGTAAAGTTCTTTCGAATCCGTCACCTGCCAGACTCCTGGTAGATCAAGATCGACCACATAGAGTGTCTCGCCACTGACCGTCAGAGCCTTGGGATAGGCAAGCTCCGCTACCGCCGCATCTTGAGCGATTGCCAGTGCCCCGATCACGTTGGAAAGGAGCATTGCCGCCGCTATCGCCACCAGCAGTCGCAGCGAAGAGGTAGAGTCGAGACGACGCTTAGCGGATTGAATGGATAGATTTTCGAGGCTTTGAAAGTTCATAATACCCAGATCACAAAGCGGAAGAAGTCGAGAAATCGGCAAACGGATCGCTGCTTTTCCCGTTGAACAGAACCAAGACGCAGAACAGAGGAACCGTACACGGGTCTCAAAAGAGTCCGTTTGCGTCACGCAATCGGGACGCATACCGTCGGGGTCTGAATCAGCGAACCAATCGTGACCAAGACTATACCGCGCCGCCCAACTCAAAAACCAGCGGTTAGCCCCCAGAAGCCAACCGCCCAATCAATTCGACCCAATGATTGTGCCGCAGGCCGACTTTCGACGAATAAAAGCCTTGAGATCAATGGAAAGTTCAGGAGAGCGGGCCAAGTCGGCTAAAAACAGGCCCGACCCAAACACCCCGATCGTGCTGCCAGCGCGTCCCGCTAATCAACTTGAGACACCTCTGGTGGGAGCAAATCACCTTGGAAAGAACCCGTTCCCGAAGGCAGAGGCAGTGTCTGAAGCACTGCTGGGCAGTTTTTGGGGCAGTGGCTAAGGCAGTCGTTTGACCACCGCTAACCAATCCTCCTCGAATGCTTCCGGAGGGAGGCCCAGTGAGACTTTTCCGCCGCCGCGGACACTTTGAATCGTTCCATCAAGACAATGACCACCATCACGTGGGTTGAACCACTGGACCGAGTACCTCCCCTGGTCGCTTGTCAAATCCAACACCGATTCTTGTCCGCCGGACAGATAGACAAGATAAATTTCGCCGGGCTTCGCAAAGCAGAACCGTTCATTTCCGTGATCAACATTTCCAACAAGCGAATCGTGCTCAGACATCTCCCAGAACGGGATCTGATTCTCTCGAAAGAAACCGATCGCAATTCGACCGTAATCCCAGCTCTGATCACGACTGCGCCAATCCTCACAAATCAAATCGTTTTCAGCGAACTGATACCCAAAGTAATACTCACATCCACTACCGCCGGCCATTAGCGTCCCCCACAGCGTTTGCCGCCTGACATCATGCTGTGTGTAGGCAAAGACGCCGGTACGATCTTTTCCATCAAAACCTTGATACCCCAGATCCGGACATTGACCGTGCGCGGCACTACCCGACTCATCGAACGCGACAACCATCGGCCGTCCGCTCTTGATCGTCTCGGTAACCCAGTAGCAGGTCTGAAAGTGCGTATCACCGATGGCGCTATTCTGAAGCGATAGTCCTGCTAGCGGTGACCGATCACCGAGCAACGGGCGATAAACCTGATCCTGCTGCTCAGGGTAGGTATGCAAAACAATCGGGTGCCCGTACGGATCAATCTTCAACAGGTACCGCATCATCTGCAGTTGCTCATCGGTCGACTGTGTATTTTCTTCGCCGAGATTCCAGTTCAATGCTAAAGCATGACCAAAACGAGCCACAAGCTCTCGGCAGTAAAGCATCCGCTCTACCCCCAAGGTTCCCCCATCAAGTGACTCAGGAACTTTACGTTTACCCTTTCCCCGCCGCTCGTCATCGTTCTCCGTCTCTTGCATCTTGAAATGCAAGTACATCCCTCGCTCGGTTCCATGATCAAAGACGATTTGCCACTGATCTAGCTTACTGCAGTCGTAGTGCAATTTTTCATTCCGCGAAACAAACGGCCAGACATTGTCTCCGTCTCCCCCTGCGTTATAGGTCAGAAAAGAGAAAGCATTACAGCCTTTATCTGACAGGTAATTGATCGCGCCGATCAGACCACGGCCACGTCCACCACGCCACGAAGGATCGCCCTTATTCCAATCCTGCAAATGTGGCTGCCATGACTTCAACGGAACCTTCTCAGGCTTCATCGCCACCGTCCCATCAAAATCTTGGTAACCCAGTAGCGTCTCAGGTGCGTCCGCTCCGAATTTCAAAAAATGCCGACCTGTTTCAGCAAATCGAAGGTATCGCTCTCCCGTGTATTGCAAGCGACCATGAGCCCGTAAATCCCGCCCTTGCTTATCACTCGGCTCAATCGTGAACTCACCCTCTAAACCGTGGTAAGGATCAAGTGGGCGTCCGCCACCGCTCAGCGCCACCCTAGGACCTTCGTGAAAAAAAATCTGATACTTCCATTCACCAACCGCATCAGGAACAAAGTGCACGCGCCACTGATTCCCACTCTCCGCTGAACTCTCCGCTGCATTGCCATCGGCAGCAAAAAAACCCGGCACCATGAACTGGTGACCCTCTTCGTGTTCAAATTGAATTTCGAATCGATAGTCAGTGAAAGGATTTACGGCCTGATCCATCTCGTGCGCAAATGGCCCCGCGAGGCTTAGGGTTAGGCGGTGCCATTTTTTGAGTTCACCGTTCAAGTGAATTGTTCCGTCACCATCCGCCCCGCGCTCCAATTCCCCGCGGACGGCTTGCCCCCTTTCTTCATCACGCCTGAGATTTGCTTGAATCCATTTCGCTAGTGTCCCACTCCCCATCCCGTATCCACCGGGGAGAGGGCGAAGATCGCGCGTTTGCATTTCAGGAGGCTTTCCCCAGTGATCCGGAAAGGCGCGAGACGTTGCAGAGTTCTGCGACGGACTGAGAGCAAGCTGTGTTTCACCGGGAGAATCCGTTCTCTGACCCAAGACGCTGCTTTGTTGGCCCATTGACAGCCAACCCAGCAACAGCAACCAACCAACTTGATAACGCGAAGTGACCAACATTCGAATTAAGTTCCCCGTAACCAATAACACGATTCAATACCGTCAAAATTCCTCGCGAAGGAATGGATCACACGATCTTGCCGACCACTCCTGCTTGCCGACCACTCCTGGAATTCCAATCACCAAAGAACATCGCCATCATCTCTAAAACGGCATCATGATACCGAGGGTTCGACTCGTTAGAAATTCACAGCGGACTCGCAATACTTAGCAACAGGCAAACGCGTGCGTTGACGACTCGATTCGGCCGATCCGCAAGATCGTGGGCTCAGGAATCCGCAAGTCCCAAGAGAAGCTTTTCAGACTGAGTCAAAATTCGATCAACAAACTGTCTCCCCTCTGCATTCTCCGCTATTAGCTCTGAATACATTGATTGCAGCTCGCGACGCACCTCGGCCGCCTCAGACACTTTCTCCATCTCCTCAAGAATGACGCAGCGACGAGCCAATGCGATGGTTCGATAAACGGGATCGATCAATGGATGTCTCAGCAGCGATTGCAGCGTCGCATCAGCCTCCTCAAACCGACCCTGCGTCACAAACATCGAGGCCAATTGAATCAACGATTTAGCGTGGTATCCAGCATTGATCGAGCTATCTTCGGCTGGGAAATACGTTCCCACTGCCCGCCAGCCCGCTTCGTCATTGCGATCCACGGCAATCAAGTATTGCCCCTGCACTGATTCCTCTCCTGAAACCGTCTCAGGGTTCAACAATCCTGAAACCGAGGGTCCGGCGATCGATTGAAACCGCCAACCCGCGTAGAGTGTCAGGGAGATGGGAAGTAGCACCGCGACGAGGGAGCGGGCGCGTTGACGCAACCGAGTTCGTCGAGCTTCGTCGGCTGCGCGCTGCAACCGAATGGTGGCCGCAGCGGTTCCGACACCAAGTCCGCTGATGGTAGAGATCGCAGCTTCGTTGTGAACCGCATCCAGCAATTCACTCGGTGATTGAAAACGATCTTGGGGTGACTTGTTCATCAATCGCGTCACGACCGCAATCAACCATTCAGGCAGGTCAGGTTGACCATCGGTGGCGCGTTTTGCTCTCGCTCGATCCAGCGGTGTGGGTGTCTCTTGCAACTGCATCAAAGCGAGTGCCAATGGATCATCTGCCTCGAACGGTGGCCGTCCTGCCAACAAGTGATACATCGTCACCCCCAGAGAATAGAGGTCACTTCTTGCATCCACCGGGTGCCCCTGAACCTGCTCGGGGCTCATGTACCGAGGCGTTCCCAGAGTCAAACCTGCTTGCGTCAAACTAGTTTGGGACGCGGACATGTCGGTTCGAATTCTTGCGAGTCCAAAATCTGCGACTTTGATGATACCGCGCGAGGATCGCATGATATTCTCGGGTTTGATATCACGGTGCGTGATCCCCGCCTCCGCCGCCAACTCCAACGCCGACGCAACACTCACCAGCAGCTCTATCGCTTCCTCAGCCCCGATTGCCCCGTGGTCCTCGAGTCGTTGACGCAGATTCCCTCCATCAATCAGTTCTTGAGCGATATAAAAAACCGAGTCAACACTGCCAACTTCGTAAACCTGAACAATGTTTGGATGGTTTAGCTTCGCCGCGGCTCTTGCCTCTCGACGAAAACGCTCCACGTAATCCTTATCGCGCGCATACTCGCTTCGCAGCACTTTTAAGGCAACATCGCGGCCAAGGGAGAGTTGCCGAGCAGCGAAGACATCTGCCATTCCACCACGGCCGAGCTTTCGCATCACCTGAAAATCGCCGATACGGCTACCGATCAACGATCCAGAATGACGCTCCGTGTCGACGAATCGAAGCGCTGTCGTCTCTGACGAGTCGGAGGATCCGGTGATCGCCCCAGGGAGTTCGAGATTCGCTGCCGCCTCTGGCCCTGGACGCCCCTGCGTTCCGCCAGATTGCCCAGCAGGACGCCCTGGGTTCTGGTTACCTGTTTCTTGATCGCCTAAGTCCTGCGGCTGTGAATGATCGTTAGGCTGTTCCGTCACTGATTATCTCGTTGCTTTTTGCTGTCGCTGGCAGTTTTACGCCGATTCGAAGTCGGCCCAAATTCTGATCAAGACCAACCTGCTCAGGCCCGTCGAGCGCAAATCTCTCGAGCTAAAAGAGCTCAACCCCAGACACCTTGGGCTTTCCACGCACAAACGCTGATTTTCGAGCCACCCGCATACAACTTCTTTACCAACTAACGTACTCGTTTCAATCGCTCACCCATAGATTAGCATTGTGGGAGGAACGATGCGTGTCAGAATCACAAACTCGTTGGCGATCCCTTAAAAAACCAAATTTTAGCCTCGAGTTTTCAGGAACCCGCCCGCTACATGACTGAATGAGCCGTCAAGGCCAATAGGTTACGCTCGATGATTCGCCCCCAAACGCGTGCAGAGTGATTCAATCCGCTCCGTAAAAACTCAGTCTGCCCAAGATTCAACAAGCGTAAATAACATTCAACAAGCGTAAAGAACTCGATGAAATCATTCCAAAAGCCCGTGTTGTGGATCATGGAAGAGGCAAAGAAGGCTCCCAAACTTTTCGTGCTGATCTTTGTTGGCTTCCCACTGTTAGCCTTGCTGGGAAGTGTCTTGATGTGGGGTCTTGCCGCGCCGCCGTAGCCAGCGGTTCCGGAGATCGCAAGTCGCTTTCGTGGGAAATCTTTTTGCGGTTCTAGGCGATTGAGGCTTTCGCCGGAATCAAGAATTAGGCTCGACTTTGGATTTTGATTCCAATCCGATTTGCCGCGGCGCTGTTGCACCAATCGACACCAAAGTCCGATTCAAACTGCCGCTCCGGAATCCCTGCAGATCCATCGTGACAAATCGAAAACCAAGTTCCTGGAAGGTTTTCGTCAACTCGCCTTCAATCTCTAAATCACACAGTTGCCCCTGTTGCTCCCGAGATACTTCAATTCTTGCCAGTTCACCCTCATGAACACGCACACGAAATTCTCTGAACCCACGTTCAAAGAGCCAGGCTTCCGCCTGCTCCACTCGACCGAGTCGCTCGGGGGTTACTTCGACTCCGTACGCAATTCGACTCGCAAGACAAGGCGAAGCGGGTAGATCATGATTCGGCAGCCCCCAAAACTCCGCAATCGCTCGAACTCGCTTTTTCCCCAGCCCCAAGGTCGCCAAGGGAGTCAGTACCCCGCGTTCCATCCCAGCCCGAATTCCGGGTCGGTGATCACCGAGATCATCGTGATTGGTGCCTGAGGCGATCGAAAAGCAATCGTTTTGATCAACTGCGTGATCATTCTCTCGATCGGTAACCGCAAGCCGACTTCGGATCTCTTGGTCAATGGTCGCGTAAAGTGTTTGCTTGCAAAAAAAACATCGCTGCGAATCATTCTTCTGATACTCACGCCGAGACACTTCATCGGTTTCCGCGACCCAATGTTCGACCGCCAATTTCTCGGCGATTTCTTTTGCAGCATTCAATTGCCAACCGGCAACACTTGCAGAGTGTGCAGTGACCGCAATCAATTTCGACAAGTTGGCACGCTTTGCTGCAGCAAGCACCACACTACTGTCCACGCCACCAGAGAAAGCAACGATCAAATGTTGATACCCGGATAAATAGCGAACCAACCCGAGGGCATCAGATTCTACGGATCTGGACTCGGCAGACGATTCTTCATGATCCAGTCGTGCGTCACTCAAGGCATACTTCCCCAAAAAACGGATCCCGTCTCATCTAGTCAAGTTTAAAAAATGAAACCGTTCCGGATCACAATGCTGGAATATCCTATCGACGAATTCATTCACATGATGAACCGCCCGAGCATCGCGACAAGAAAAACTTATTCTTCCAGCCAAACTCTCGCATAGAAACCGGCATCAAGTCGACCACCCTGCGTTGCCTCCAAAACCGAGCGTCCGGTGTCAATCTGCAACGATGAACGCTTCTTGCCAACGCTTTGGGAAATTTTCCTTTGAAAGTTGGGCAAGGAGCGAAGGTAATCCACGACATCATGAGCCTCAACCTGCGGTGAATGCCCAGTCACCAAAATTGCGAACGCATCGGCAAGAAGATCGACACAGGCGTCCAGCAACGGCCAAAGATCGCGTTCCAGCCGCCAGGCTTTGCCTGCTGGCGAATGACCATAAGCAGGAGGATCTAAGACCACCATCTGATAACGTCTGCCACGTCTGACTTCGCGTTGGGAAAATTTGAGTGCGTCGTCCACTAAATAACGGACCGGCGCATCCCCCCAACCATTGCACTCGGCAGCGAGTTTACAACTCTGAACGTTAGGCTTCGCAGCGTCGACATGAGCCACCGATAGACCAGCGGAAACCATCGCCAAACTGGAAGCCCCCGTGTACCCGAAAAGATTGAGTCCCCAGAATGCCTGATCGTCCTGCTGTAATGAAGACTGCAAGGTCGACATCGCAGATGCACTCTGTCGTTTTGTGTTGGACACGGTCTTCGCAGCGGAAGTGGATGTGCCCATGGAAGAAGATCTTTCGAAGTCGGTTCCTAACCAAGCAGTTACTCGCTTCCTGATCCATGACCAGTTCGATGCTTGTTCGGGAAACAAGCCAATATGTCCATAAGGTGTCGGCTGCACCGGCATCCAAAATCCTCCGCAATCCAATTGCAGAGCATTTGGCCAAGGATTTCGAAACGTCCAAGATTGACGCTCGGTATCGTAAACCGCGTCAGCTTCTTGCCAAACACCAGGCAATTTTTGGGTCATGCCTATGGCAGCGGGTGACGGACGATCCACTCGATAGCCCCCCAGATCCTCTAACTTGCGACCCTTGCCAAAGTCAACGAGCTGATAACGTGGGTGATCCGAAGATCCCGATAAAGACGCGTTCAAAACAAAACCCGCTGAAGTTTATTTGGTGGATTGACTAGGATCCGCCGCCACCTTTTCCTCGGCTTGTGCGGCTGCGTCCCCGGTTGCTGCTGCCTCACCATCTGCTGTTGCGTTTTCGCCATCAGCGCCCCCAGCATCACCCTCGCCCGTCATGGCAGCGACAACCTCATTCTCGTCAATGCCGAGCATATTCCCGCTGAAACCACCATGATCAAAAATCGGCCAACCCTCTTGGAACTGCACCTCAGCAGTGTAATCCACGTCGGGCCTCTCAAAGAATCTTCCTTTCGCGCCGGTCGCGCTTGGGTCACCAAAGTCAATCACATCCCCTGCCAACTTGGTGCGTTTGCGAACCGTTCCGGTCTGGAATGGTCCCATCCCAAATACCCATGTGTCATTCGCAGATGCGACGGCTCGGTTGACGCCAGACTGCCAAAGCGGTTCTCGTGTCTCGCGATCATAAGCAAACGCAATCACCTTGGCGGCAGCTTGGCGTGTTTCTCGACGCGCAACCGCGATCTCAGGAATACTGGGCACGCTGGGCGCACCGGGAATCGCCGAAGACGCTGCCACAATCGAATGGGTCTCTGGAACCCCGAATGTCAAAAGATGGTCGTCCGTTCCCAGCACTCCAACCCGGGCCTCAACGATTACATCTGCGTCGGCTGCGGCATCCTGAATCAAACACCCCGCCGCAACAATCTGCTGTCTCAACGCACTGATCACGTAATCAGCATTGACGAACGCGACGCCCTTGATGGTACGAAGGTAGCTCGTGTCCAGATAAACCTTGCGTCCTGTAAGTGGGCGAAAGTCGATCGAGGATACACTGTTGTCGACAGCGTCGCTCAGCACCAATTGCTCGGTCGCGCTGTACTCTCGAGTCGCCCCACAACCAGCAGTAAAGATGGCAGCCAACACGATCATCGGCATCATCATCAAGCCGAGTGGGCTTGATACCGAATCGTTTTTCACCCGCGAGCGCAACCACCCTTCCGAACCGTGTTCAAGCGAATCGGTACTTAAGAATGGTGCGTTTTGAGGTTCGAAAAACGGCATGCAGACAATCGGCTAAAGGCTTACCGATGGATTGGGATCCGACGCGATCCCAAACCATCGACAACTTTTCAACTTGCCTGTTACCTAGTCTTGCACCGTCCGGACAAGACCATTTCGTCCTGCACAACCGGTTTGCCTCACGAAACCCGCCTGCCATTGATAGCATCCTGATCGCTCGCGGTCACGATGCTGGGAATGGTTAGGACGCAATCGCCGAACTACGACTACCGCGGCTACGGCTGCGTCGAGGCTTTTCTTCACCCCACTCCTTGGTAAGCGTTTCAAAAACCTCAGGCGATTCGTAGCGAACGATCGTTTTGCCTTCGGGCATCGGACCAATTAGCCCTTTAAAAACTGGCATTCCACGAAGCTCTAGGTCTGTACTGCAGTCATCAACGCCGATTTGATGATGAGCTTCGGCAATCGGATCGGAGGATGGGTAATCGCGGATCAACAGCGAGCCATCGCAACCGCGGGTAACAATCCTAAAAGTATCTTTCTTGGCCATGGATATCTCAATTTGATCGCTGATCAATTCCATAAAGTCCAATAGAAACGGTTCAACAGGTCAGATGATGGTATCGAAACCGAATCAGTGGGGACGCAAATCGAAATGATTCAGGGATGGGAGTGACGGGGGTGGGATTTGTGGGAAAAAGCTAGTGGGCCCAAGGATGCCGGTAGTCTCGATCATCGAAACCCGACAAACAGCCAAAGCCGTTGCGTGGAGCCATCGAGTTGCAGCTTGTTTTGGCAAACTCAGCGGCGACTGCTGCTCGCGAGAGGGGCGAAACCGTTCACAACGTTGACCCCAAGGCCCACCCTCTTTCTCATTTCGCAAATCGGCGAAACTCACGAGGTGAATGCCCCGGTAGGAGGATCCGGCGCATCGTTGGGCTTAAAAATCAAGCGGTGATCGGAGGGAAGTTCGCGTTCTCTTCGCCTCACGAAAAAATTCAATCGGAAAGATCAGCCACTGATCACACGAAACCTGCCATCGCCCGCATAGCAGGAGCGAATCATGCGATTGGTACAAAGCTCGCAACCGACTCTCGGTTTGTTTTGGTGCCCGGTCAGTAGCGATGGACTATTATCAACGCACTGAAAAGTATTGATTACGCCGAGATCGATGAGGTCCCACCGAGACTCAACTCTGAAATCCCTTACATCTCAAATCATCATCTTGAAAACGCAGTGGCATCCACGCCGTTCGCATTCTCATTGCAAAATCGGGACTATTGAGACAAGCAAGCCTGAACATGACACACCTAACCTCACTCGCACTTAAATGCTTGCATTTCATCGCAGGCATTCAAATCCAAAGTCAAAATCGAATGCTCGTGAATGAGGAATTCGGAATCTGACTCACATTCAAACGAAAAGACCGCTTCGCCTAGCAAGAAAAATAAAGGGCATCCCAAATCATCTCGGGGGCGAGTCTCCGCAGCAATTAGCGAGAAAACAATCGAAAACATCAATAAAAAAGGCCGCAATCGCGGCGTCAAGCAGATCGTATGAGATCGATGCCGGCGAGAATTTACAGAAATTGATGAGCTGAGAGTCAAGATTTAACGGTTGTCGGGTCGATATCGGTTGTGACGAAAGTTTACACCCCAGAACGTATACCTCCCAGAACGCCTGGACGAGAAGGCAACCAAGATGAAAGCCAACGTTTTCAACGATCGCAAAGTTAAAGCCATCGCACTATCCCTTGCTGTAGGTTTCTGCCTAATCGGAGCAACGGGTTGCCAGGTGTCCCTCAATGGTCAAACACTTCCAAGTCCGTACTACCTACAGGACGACGTTCAATACTTCCCCGCTGGTCCTGAGTTCAAGCTTCCGCAAGAGGCGGCTGCATTGAAAGCGGCACAAGCAGAAGATGCGCTGAGAAACTAGTAGTCGTAGACGTCTCGCTAACTAGTGATTGCGATCGGTTTGCAACCATCGCACCCTTGTTCGATGCAGGCGATTGCATAGCCATCAACATATCGCCTTTCTTAATCTTGCGGCGACATCTAGCCCGCCGCACGCATGCGTCTTTGATCTAGCGGGACAGCGCTCCCGAGTCGTCATGTCACGGCGCGATCACCGACGGGGCATTGCCGACACATGCTAACCTGACATGATCGATCAGCACGACCGTTCACGACAAAGTCGATCGACACGGACTTTCAGTCAATACGAATTGGTTTGAGCTAAGAGGCCGTTGCAATGATGGCTGAGCCAAGCACCTTGAGTGAAAGAAAGCGGTGCTGGGGTATCGGTGTCAATCGACCAACCGCCACCGATTCGGCGGGCAACCCGCCGAAACTTTCCCAATAAAAAAGCATGATGGATGGAGCTCCCCCGGAAATCCGTTAGCGATTACCTACGGGGGGTGCAATCCATCGATCTATTCATCACTCGCACGCAAAAATGCAACCGCGACTTCTTCGTATTCACAGAACTCGTTCTCGCTAAAGTACAAATTCAGTTCCCTAGCGGCCGAAGCTTCACTATCACTGGCATGCACCAGATTCATTTGACGACTGCTGCTGTAATCGCCGCGAATCGTTCCGGCTGCCGCCTTTAATCCGCTGGTCGCACCAAGAATATCTCGAACCACTTGGATCGCTTCGAGTCCATCAATCGCCATTGCGACGACCGGAGCGGAGGTAATAAACGACTCTAAGCTTGGATAAAATGGCTTTTCGACGTGCTCTTCATAATGTTTTCGGGATAGTTCAGGGGTGACTTGCAGCATTTTCATTGCAGCAATCCTTAAGCCCTTGTCCTCGAATCGACTGATGATTTTCCCCATCAATCGACGCTGAACACAGTCAGGTTTCAGTAGTACCAGTGTACGTTGCATCTTCGTTTGCTCCTCCCGAGCCATCAAAGTGGGTCAGATTTGACCCGTTCTCTGTAAATTCGAACTAGAAATGGATCATGCAATCGGTAACGGATGGAGACGGTGTTCCTTCCACGCGAAACGCTTGATTCCACAGCTTTTTCGCGACATCTTGCCAATGTCCGTCCGTTTTGCCAATGGCGATTCCTATTCAAATCCTCAGCTCGAGTCGCTCAAAACGGGCGGTCCAAGGCAAGCGTCAAAAAAAACGCAACATGGCGGCTTCGACGCAAGCGGGGTTTGTCGACAGGAACAGCCAAACGAGGTCGAGCCGGCAATGAGCTGGAAAGAGGTTCAACATGCGACGAGCATAGGGATGCACGAAGTTTCAATCGACATCGAGGAGATGGGGGACGCCATGCGATCTCTATGGAATGTCTGCCTCACAGATGTTATCCATAGGGTCTCGAGATGTTGGAAGGCAAGAATGGACCAACGCCACACCAGAGGTGGTCAGGATGCAATAATGCTTTTCCGGTTCGTCCTAAACCTTGAATCCCCCTTGGATGGAATTTTCCCAAGATGATTTTTTCTAGTGATCTGAAACCGCGTTTCTATCTTGTTGGCCTCTTTATTGCGGCCTGCTCAATCATCGATTTGAACTCGGGCATGAATCTGAATACCGGTTCAGCCTTCGCGCAGGATACATCCTCGGCGGGTTCTGAATCGACAGACTTGGACGAGACTGGAAACAGCGGCGGCGAAACACAAGATGCAAATCTCGGACAAGCGGATCTCGATGAGGCAATCGTTCAGAGAATTGACGCTCAATCTGGCGAGCAACTGGATGCTGTTTCCGCAATGCTTGAATCAGCCATCAAAAAGGGTTTGGACGAGGAAAATCTTTCTTTCGCGAAAAAGATGCTGGCCTCTGTTCAGTTGCAACGCAGCCAAGCAATGGCCGCAGCCATGCTTCGAGTTCCTGGGCGACGCCAATTACAACTTCGAGATGAAGCGTTAGCGGGCCTTGAGCAGGCCATCGAATACGACCCGAGCTTGATCGAAGCCTATTTTTTGATCGCTCGTCTCAACATGCTGCCTCTTCCTGGTGGTGATCCAGATTCTGTTCTCAAAGTCACGACAAAGGTCATTGAGCTTCTTGACGATGATCCGATGCAGAAAAGCGAAGCGTTGTGGATGCGAGCGCGTGCGCAAACGGACGAGGACAAGAAGTTGGCTGACTTGAATGCCGCATTAGAAGCCGATTCCAACAATCTACGTGCAATGCAGGAGCGTGCTGGCATTCGACTGGCACAGGGCGACGTGGAAAATGCCCTGCAAGATCTTGAGCAAGTGCTTCTTGAAGACCCAACCAATCAACAGATCGCAGGTGCTGCGGTCGAAGAGCTGGTGAATATGAACCGACTCGATGAGGCGATCGAGTTAATCACCAAGCTTTTATCCAAATCGCCCAGCGAGGGGATGTATCGAATGCGAGCAATCTTGCATCGCTCAAAATCCAATACGGATGAGGCTTTGTCGGATCTCAACAAGGCAATCGCCATGGCCCCCAAGGATCCGATGACACTTCTTCAACGAGCAGAAGTCGCTCTGGATCGAGAAGATGTCAAATCGGCCAAGGAAGACTTCCGAGTCGCAACTCAGGTAGCTCCCCAAATCCTTAATCTAGAACAAGTGATTGGCCTCAGATCACGGATCGCGTTGCTGGAAAATCGTATAGCGGACGCGATTAACGATGCACAACTCTTGGCAGACCGAAACCCTGAAAACTCTTTCCATCGCCTCCGCTTGGCAAGTCTGTACACCATGGACGACCGTCCTCGTAAAGCGATCGAAGTGTTGACGGGACTGTTGCAATCACAGCCTGAAAACGTCGCGGCACTTCGTTCTCGAGGCGATGCACTACTGAGTGTGGGAGATCATCAAAAAGCGATCGCCGACTACGAAGCGGCGGTTGCCGCTGTCGGAAAAGTTGAAATCTCGGACTCGGATGAGTTCCAACGCCAAGAAGCGGCAGGAATCTATAACAACCTGTCATGGGTACTCGCGACGTCACCGAATGACGAAATCCGAAACGGAACTCGCTCGCTCGAATTAGCAGAAAAAGCCGCAGCTCTCTCCGATTACAAGGCTCCGCATATTCTTAGCACCCTTGCCGCTGCATACGCCGAGGCAGGAAATTTTGAAAAGGCAGTCGAATGGAGTCAAAAAGCGGTAGAACTAGGTGATCAAGAGGACCATGAGCAGCTTGAGCAACTTGAACTGGAGCTAGAAAGCTACAAGAAGGGCGAGGCTTGGCGAGAAAAACAGGAAACCAAGGAGAATCAAGTACCAATCCTATCACCCGAAGATCTGATTGACACTTGATCCCCATTACAACGAAGCTCATCAATCAGTATCGACGAACTTCTTGGTAGAGGCGGAAGGCAACCGCGGATATCGACTGGGATTGTACGATTAGGAACAAGCGTTTGGGTTAAACGGGGAAATGGTCTGGAATCTTTCAGATCCCAACTTGCTAGCAGCAAGGAGGCCAACCAGTGGGCCACCACCGTTTTGCCGTCGAACAGGGCAATCTGAGGAGTTGACGAATCGGCTGTCCGTCAAATCTACCTTTAGAACCCAGAAATCTAATCCTCGAAAGCTTCAGTGGGGTCGCGTAATCCGCCGACTCTGGTATCTTCAACCTGATCGAATCGAGGTTGTCATCGACTGCAGCCTCACCGGACGCTTATCGCGCCGGGCAAAACCAAGAATCACAACCAGCTTGACGAAAAGGGCGTACGAGGAATCGACATCTATCGCCGATCGGTCCACAGTGCTTCCGATTGGGCTAATGTCTCTTCATGACGCTTCCGTTTCTCGAGATTCTGCGTTGTGCGGGATGGTTTCAACCAATATCCGCTTTGACCCCGTAGATCTCTCCTGTGATCTGCGGCTCGCTGATATTCTCGATTAGGTCACCCAATAAACCTATTGGGTGCGTTTTTGTTGCTCAACTACACCTGCCCTCAGCAGACTTTGGATCAATTTCCAGAATCGTTGACGGTAGTAGAACTGAGCGATAGAGGCAGCACGGATCAAAGGACATTCAAGAACACCGGAGCGAAGAAAAGATTAGGCCCGATTAACGAAAAAAATGAGTCGAGCAATCTCTTCAGAGCAAATTGTGAACCCGCTTACCGCTCTAATGGTGCTAAGCGAAAGCTAAATGCTTTTTCATGGTTCGAGAAACGAATGAGACCAATAACGCTGCTTGACAGGAACGCGGTTAACAGGACCCGTCTAAACCGATTCAATCACGAGGAAGCGAAGCAATCTAGCATGGCCACCGCAAAATTAGCTTTGGAAGATGGTAGCGTCTTTACCGGTCAGTCCTTCGGAGCAGAGGGAGAGGTAACCGGGGAGGTTGTTTTCAACACCTCCATGACCGGATATCAAGAAATTCTGACCGATCCAAGTTATCGAGGACAGATCGTCACAATGACCTACCCGGAGATGGGTAATTACGGTGTTAATTCAATCGACATCGAAAATGAGGCTCCAAGTTTGTCCGGTTTTATTGTCCGGGAATTGAGTCGAGTCCACAGTAATTACCGATCCGAAGGAGACCTCGATTCCTACCTTAAGCAACACAATCTGATTGGTTTAGCGGGAATCGATACCCGAGCACTTGTCAGAAGAATCCGCGAGAAAGGGGCACTGAAAGGTATCCTCTCGACCACCGATCTGGATGATTCGAGTTTAGTAGCCAAGGCGGTCGCTTCACCGGGTTTGGTAGGTCGCGATCTTGTCCAAGAGGTGATGCCAAAGGAGATCATCAATTGGGATATCCGCCTGGATGATTGGACCGAGTCCGCGATTGGCTGCTCCTCAAGTGCTTCAGAGGGCGCGCACATCGTCTGTATGGACTTTGGAATGAAATGGAATATTCCGCGGCACTTTGCCTCACGAGGAAATCGCGTGACCATCGTTCCAGGCACAACATCTGCCGACGACATTCTGCGACTCGAGCCTGATGGGATTTTCTTGTCAAACGGTCCCGGCGATCCTGAACCGCTTGAATATGCCCATGCCACGATTGCCAACCTGCTGGGTAAACGACCGATTTTTGGCATCTGTCTTGGACACCAACTCCTCTCGTTAGCCTGCGGAGCAAAAACGTTCAAACTCAAGTTTGGCCATCGGGGAGCCAACCAACCCGTCTTCGATTACGAAACCGGTAAGGTTGAAATTACATCGCAAAATCACGGATTCGCGGTGGAGGAGTCTTCGCTTCCGGATTGCCTTGAAGTTACCCATCGCAACCTGAACGACGATACCATTGCCGGTGTAAAGCATCGAGAAGAAAATGCCTTCAGCGTGCAGTATCACCCAGAAGCGGCCGCGGGTCCCCATGACAGCCATTATCTTTTCGAACGATTCCAGCAGCGTCTGCAGACCGCAAGTGCCTAAAAGCTGTGAACCGAAACGCAGTGAACCGAAAATCTGTGAATTCTGGGTAAACGCGAAACGCCGCACTCAGAGAGTTTCGGGAGGGTCATTCATGATGCGGCTAGGAAACTTCCTTGAAGCTGC
>Ga0181559_10001377_pt1 | contig 23803 bp, 18 predicted proteins | sample 011ome_21_FD_133752 | JGI IMG/M metagenome (GOLD analysis project Ga0181559, IMG submission 133752) | Coastal salt marsh microbial communities from the Groves Creek Marsh, Skidaway Island, Georgia - 011508AT metaG (megahit assembly) | ecosystem: Environmental > Aquatic > Marine > Intertidal...
AAAATACGCTTTTTTTGGATCAATCTGCTTGTACAGGGTTTTTCAATAATTGTAAAAAATGACCCGTCAAGGACTTTTCCTCTTGAAGGCTTTTAATTTTCCATTATTTTGAGCCACCAAAATCAATTCTTCTCCTTTTACTTTTATTTTCTTGACGTCGGTAGCATGTCCTAACTTCTCAAAGCCCAAAATAGGGAATTCTTCATAGTCAAAACCTTCCTTTGCCATTGTTAAAAGAAGTCCTGAAAAAGCATCTTGATTTCCTTCAAAAGGATTTCCTCCCAAATCATTACCAACCATCAAAACTTGAGTCTCATGATCGATCGAAGTCGAATCGATTAAAATCGAATTGACAGGCCCCCATTGTGCTTTATCCTCCAAGGGCCGGACTTGAAACTGACCCCTTCCCAAATTTTCAACAAAGACAGTGTGCTCTTGATTTACTTCCAATACCTCTGCCCCTTGAAAGACCTCATCCTTTAGAAATTCCTCTTGAGTGGCTTTTGAAAAAGACTTAAAACGGTTAAACTTTTGTCTGAAGTAAGGACTTTGTTGGATTAAATTTTTCCAAAACTGAAGTGGATAGGACTTGAAAGATCCCTCAAGATCTTTTTGATAAGTAAATAAAATAGGATCTACCGTTCCGTTTTGATCTACATCTACCGCGAATAATTCCATGGGAGTTTTCGGACTGATGTTGTACCTATTGTTGGACCCAAAATTCCCGAGGATTAAATCTTGATCTCCATCCTGATCTTTATCCAATACCGCGATGGACCTCCAGAGACCCTTGTTTTGTTCTAGTTCTGGATTTATTACTTTTTGGAAACTCCCCGCTTCGTTTACAAAAATTTGGATGGGTGTAAATTCCCCCACCACGACTAAATCTTGATCTTGATCTCCATCAATATCCACCCATTTGGCATCCGATACCATTCCCAGATCGTGAAAAAGGGAATCGGGTTGCTTTGTATCGAGCTTTAAAACCCCTTGATCGTTTTGAATCAAAACGCTTTTGTCTGACATGGGAAACTGAAGCGGTTTATTTCTCGCCCCTACAAACAAATCCTGATAACCATCCCCGTTGTAATCCACTGTGGCTACTACTGAACCATTCGAAGCTGTGGGTAAATCCAATTCAATCTCCGAAAATTGAGCCTGCCCATCATTTACCAACAAACGATCTTTTAAATACCGCTCTTTACGCTGGTGTTGTCCACCAGAGACCAAATAGAGATCTAGATCTCCGTCCTTTTCTAAATCAAACAAGGCGATATCCTCCACCTCAAACTTAAGGTCATTTTCATCTGAAAAAAGAGCACTGTTCACAAACTGCCCCGATTCTTTTTGTATAAAAAGTTCAGGGGAAAATCCTCTAGAAGAACTCAAAATAAAGTCCTCCAAACCGTCATTGTTTAAATCCCCTACTTTTATTTTGGGGTCATTTTTGGACAAGCTCCTAAGCAGAAGTCGCTGAAAAGCAAAATCATTGAGTTCACTTTCCCGATGCATATAATCTATACCGTATTCTGAAGAGACTTCACGGTACTTTTTAGGAGTTCGTTTTTCAGTTAGTGGAAATTGGATTTTATCTGGAGCCACAGTTTGAGCAGAAGCGTGCTCTATTTGAATCCGGGTATTGATCGCTAGTTGGTCGATAGAACTCCATTTTCCATCGGGCCACAACACCTCCACATGGCTCACTTTTTTGTCTTTGGGAAAACCAAAATACCCAATCCCTTCTAGGTTGGACAGATAGCCTTTCGAAGTATAGCATTCATGCAACTGAAAAGAGTCATCATCAAAGTACAGTACTATTTTACTCCCCAGAGTACTTGGGTTTTTTTTAGACCCATTGAGTTTTATTTGGAGAAATTGGGTTTAGTAACTGGATGATCTCTTCATTAATCACTCCTCAATTAAGCACAGTAGAACAGAATGGTACTCATATCGGTAAAAAAGTGCTGCAGCTTTTCCTAAAAACACAAGAGTCTGATACAATGGAACCTGTTACATCCTATGTCCAAGAGACTGTTAGGACCCAACTCCTTATTCGAGCCTCCTCTAAGAGGAAATAAATTTGATATTGCGTTGTAGACCTTTGTATTTGGTTCGTTTGATCGCGCTCTTCTTAAACAAGACTTCAAAGACCTCTTCGGTCATTTCTTCCCAGTCTTTTTTGGTTAGAGAGAGCAATTCGGGCTCCGGCTCAAAAGCCGTTTCTTGGTGTGGCGTAGCAAAACGATTCCAAGGACAAACGGTTTGACAGACATCACAACCAAAAGCCCATTGATCCATTTTACCCTGAAACTCGGTTGGAATTTGATCCTTTAATTCGATCGTTAAATAGGAAATACATTTACTGCCATCGATTTGGTAGGGCTGAATCAACGCTTCTGTGGGGCAGGCGTCAATACAGGCGGTACAGCTTCCGCAATGATCTGTAGTAGGGGGATCGTAGTCCAACTCCAAATCAATAATCAACTCGGCAATAAAAAAGAAAGAGCCTACTTTTTTAGAAATCAGATTGGTGTTTTTTCCAATCCAGCCCAAACCGCTTTTGGAAGCCCAGGCTTTGTCCATCACAGGAGCAGAATCTACAAACACCCGACCTCCTACTTCTCCTATTTCATTCTGTATAAATGCCATCAAGGCTTTCAGCTTGTCTTTGATGACATCGTGATAATCTTTCCCATAGGCATAGGTAGAAATTTTGGGTGCCTCAGGATCTTCTTGGAGTTGATCGGTATGATAATTTAACAATAATGAAACCACACTTTTGGCACCGGGGACAAGCAAGCGAGGATCCAACCGTTTGTCAAAATGGTTTGCCATATAACCCATTTTCCCGTGATGGTTTTGATTCAGCCACTGCTCCAATTTAGGTGCTTCTTCTTCTAAAAACTCGGCTTTGGAAATGCCGCACGAAAGAAATCCTAGCGCCTTTGCTTGATTCTTAATGTGTTGAGTATGGTTTGTGGTTTGAGAAGTCATCGCTGCTCTTTTTTTCGTTAAAAGAGTCCTTCTTGGTTGTTCTTTATTCTTCCCAAATGTTGATAGGCTCTTGCCGTCACCTCACGTCCACGTGGGGTACGGACTATAAATCCTTGTTGGATTAAAAAGGGTTCATACACCTCTTCTATGGTTTCTGCATTTTCAGAAACTGCAGTCGCCAAAGTCGTGATCCCAACAGGACCTCCTTTAAATTTATCGATGAGGGTGGTCAATATTTTGTTGTCCATTTCGTCCAAACCGTGTGCATCCACTTGGAGTGCGTTTAAACCGTATTGTGTGATTTTCATGTCGATGGTTCCATCGCCTTTGATTTGAGCAAAATCACGTACCCTTCGCAACAAACCGTTGGAAATTCGCGGAGTCCCTCTACTTCGCCCTGCAATCTCAATTGCAGCCTCTTGGTCTATCGGAACATTTAAAATTTCTGCACTTCGTTCCACGATCGTTCCCAACAGCTCTGTGGAATAATATTGCAGTCGGTTGCTGATTCCAAACCGTGCCCGCATGGGCGCTGTAAGTAAGCCCGATCGGGTGGTAGCCCCCACTAAGGTAAAAGGTTCTAAATTGATTTGAACCGTACGCGCATTAGGACCTGATTCTATCAAAATATCAATTTTGTAGTCTTCCATAGCAGAATACAAATATTCTTCTACAATGGGACTCAAGCGATGAATCTCATCAATGAATAAAATATCTCTCGCCTGCAGGTTGGTCAACAAGCCTGCCAGGTCTCCGGGTTTGTCTAAAACGGGTCCGGAAGTGAGCTTGATTCCCACGTTGAGTTCATTTGCCAAAATATGCGCCAGTGTGGTTTTTCCCAATCCTGGAGGGCCATGAAAAAGCGTGTGATCTAACGCTTCATCTCGCTGTTTAGCAGCAGAAACAAATACTTTTAAATTCTCTAAAATCGTGTCCTGTCCTGCAAAGTCATCAAAACTCAGCGGCCGTAAAGCACGATCGATATCGTTGTCTTCTTTAGAAAAGTTTTGATCGGAAGGGTCCAAATGCTCATTCATTCATTCAAAGATAGGGAATTCAACTACTCAGCAGAAAAAACCTATTGGACTTTCTTTGTTTTTGAAAACAAAAAAACCCGTTCCTTAAGAAACGGGTTTTAAATCTGTTTAAAGAAAAATTAATGTTGAAGTTCTTCTTCTCCTTTTTTAAGTGGGATGTGTTGAGGTACAAAATCTTCATCATGCCCAGGCTTTGAATAGTCATAGGCCCAGCGGTGCACGTGAGGAATTTCTCCTTCCCAGTTCCCGTGGAAATGCTCTACAGGAGCTGTCCATTCTAAGGTATTGGAACGCCAAGGGTTTTGTACGGCTTCTTTACCGTAAAACATGCTGTGAATAAAGTTGTACAAGAAGACCAATTGTGCGGCTCCTGCAACTAAGGCAAAAACGGTAATTAATACATTGATATTCGCAAGATCGTCAAAGTAAGGGAAAGCCGTATTGGTGTAGTAGCGTCTGGGTAATCCTGCCATACCAATAAAGTGCATGGGGAAGAAAACACCATAAGCACAGACAGCAGTAACCCAAAAGTGAACATATCCCAAGTTTTTATTCATCATCCGTCCAAACATTTTGGGAAACCAGTGATACACCCCTGCAAAAAGGCCGTAGAGTGCGGAGATTCCCATCACCAAGTGAAAGTGTGCTACCACAAAATAGGTGTCGTGTACGTTGATGTCCAGCGTACTGTCTCCGAGTATGATCCCTGTAAGACCTCCCGTGATAAAGGTGGATACTAAACCAATGGAAAAGAGCATCGCAGGGTTCAGCTGCAAATTCCCTTTCCAGAGGGTCGTAATGTAATTAAATGCTTTAACCGCAGAAGGGATTGCGATCAATAAGGTTGTAAAGGTAAATACGGAGCCTAAGAACGGATTCATTCCTGAGATGAACATGTGGTGACCCCATACGATAGTGGATAAAAAGGCAATTGCTAAAATCGAAGCTACCATAGCACGGTATCCAAAGATGGGTTTACGTGCATTCGTAGCAATAATTTCTGAAGTGATCCCCAATGCGGGCAACAATACGATATATACCTCCGGATGTCCTAAGAACCAGAACAGATGCTCATAGAGTACCGGCGATCCTCCCTGATAATGCAATACTTCCCCTTGAATAAAAATATCCGAAAGGAAAAATGAGGTTCCAAAACTCCGATCCATAATCAACAACAAGGCTGCAGAAAGTAATACGGGGAAGGAAACAACTCCAATGATCGCAGTTACGAAAAATGCCCAAATAGTTAAAGGCAAACGGGTCATACTCATCCCTTTTGTTCTGAGGTTAATCACTGTTACAATATAATTTAGGGATCCCAAAAGAGAAGAAGCGATAAAGATCGCCATAGAGACGAGCCACAATGTCATCCCTGTTCCCGATCCAGGTTGTGCCTGAGGTAGAGCTGAAAGCGGAGGATAGATGGTCCATCCTGCTGCGGCAGGGCCTGCTTCTACAAAAAGAGAAATCACCATGATGACACTAGAAAGGAAAAATAACCAGAAAGAAATCATGTTTAACAGTCCAGAAGCCATATCTCGTGCACCAATTTGCAATGGAATCAATAGGTTACTAAAGGTTCCACTCAACCCAGCAGTAAGGACAAAGAATACCATAATGGTTCCGTGTATGGTAACTAAAGCCAGATATACGTTGGGATCCATGACCCCGTCAGGTGCCCACTTTCCCAAAAGGACTTCAAAAACCCCAAAAGGTTGTTCGGGCCAAGCCAATTGCAATCGAAATAAAAGGGACATCGCAATTCCGATAATTCCCATAAATAATCCGGTAATCAAATACTGTTTCGAGATCATTTTGTGATCTTGACTAAATACGTATTTGGTTACAAATGTTTCTTTGTGATGATGTCCGTGATCCTCTTCAATGTGTGCTGCTGCTGTTGACATATCTTTTTCGTGTTTATTGGTTTTATTGAATCACCTCTGCGAAGGTTTGTTGTTCTGCCATCCATTTGGCATATTCTTCGGGTGTTTCTACTATTATTTTCATTTGCATGTTGTAGTGCGAAGCACCACAAATTTTATTACAAAGTAAAAGAAAATCAAATTCATAGGGGTCTAAAGCGACATCTCCTTCTGCAATGAGTTCTTTACTTTTATCTGCGCGTATCTTGTTGATCTTTTTGACCTTAGCTACTATGTCTGAATCCTGGCGCATTTCCTCGGTAGTGATGTTTGGGGTAAAGGCAAATTCTGTAATCATCCCTGGGACGCAATTCATCTGTGCTCTAAAAAAGGGCATGTAGGCTGAGTGAAGTACGTCTTGCGAACGCATTTTAAAGATGATTTCCCTTCCCACGGGTAAATGCAATTCTTGCACTACGACATCGTCAAAACCGTTGGGATCTGTAGCGTCAATTCCCACTAGATTTCTTCCCTCAAAATCTTGAAGAAAACGTACGTTGGCATCACCCAACACTCCGTCGTCTCCTGCGTAACGTGCTTTCCAATTGAACTGTTGTGCGTAGAGCTCCACTACCAAGGCTTCGTCATTTTCCTCTACCGTCATGATGTCTGTCCAGGTGTAAAGACCGTATAAGATCAGCCCGGCTAAAACAATTACAGGAATAATGGTCCAAATGGCTTCCAGTCGATCGTTATCCGCATAAAAAAGGGCTTTCTTCCCTTTTTCCCCGCGATACTTATAAGAGAAATAATGCAATAGGGCTTGCGTAATGGTCTGTACAAAAAAGATAATAGCAAAAGAAATCCACATCAAGTTGTCATACTCAGACCCGTGTTCAGAAGCGGCCTTGGGCAGCAATACATCACCATACATTACAAAAGAAAAGATGGTAATCCCATAGATAAAAAACAGAAAACCAAACATGAGTTTTCCATTCCAATTGTTGTCATCGTCATCCGCTACCTGAGTATATACTTTCTTTCCTTGCGAAAGCTCAAAAATCTTGGTCACTTGCCAGATTGCAATCGCAATTAGAATGAGAACAGAAAATATCAAAAGTACATTCATTTATCTTTTCGATTAAATTTACTAATAATGAAAACGTTCGCTTTCTCCCATATAGGGATCGCCTTTGGCAAGTAGCGGTGCTTTCGTTAATTCTTTAAATACTACAAATACAAACAGCCCAAGGAAGAATAAAAAGCCTCCTATTTCTGCAGCACCAATAAACCATTGGTCTCCAACTGCAGAGGGCATAATCATATTAAATACGTCCATATAATGTCCGAGGAGGATCACAATACCCGCCATCACAATGAAATAATTGATACGTTTGTAATCGCTATTCATCAAAATCAGTAAGGGGAAAATGAAATTCATCACGACCATACCAAAAAACGGCAAGTTGTAGTCCTCTATACGTGTAATAAAATACGTTACTTCCTCAGGAATATTGGAATACCAAATCAGCATAAACTGAGAAAACCACAAATAGGTCCAAAAGACGCTGATTCCAAACATGAATTTTCCAAGGTCATGGATGTGACTGTCGTTTACAAACTCCAAATATCCTTTTGATTTTAGGTAAATGGTAATCAGCGCGATGGCTGTAATTCCAGAGACAAACATACTCGCAAAGACATACCATCCAAACAAGGTGCTGAACCAGTGCGGGTCGATGGACATAATCCAGTCCCAGGCCATAATGGATTCGGTTACAATATAAAACACCAAGAAGCCTGCGGAAATTCTAAAATTCTTTTTGTGATTAGAAATGTCCTTGGATTCATCTTGCGCCAAAGAAAATTTTCTAGAAAAAAAGCGATACAGACTCCATCCTGCAAGGAAGAAAACGGCTCTTGCCAAAAAGAAAGGGGTATTTAAATAGCCTGTTTTTCCAGCAATCAATTTGTCATGCGCCACCACTTCGGGATCCATCCAAATAAAGAGATGATTCAAATGCATAGAAGAGAGTGCCAGAAGTACAATAACGATAATTCCCCCCGGCAATAAATAGGCTGTAATTCCTTCCATCACTCGGTAAAGGACAGGAGACCAACCCGCCTGTGCTGCACGCTGAATTGCGTAAAACGCCAATACACCTAGTGAAATCATAAAGAAGAAAAACGCTGCTATATAAATGGCTGCCCAAGGTTTGTTTGCCAACTGATGGAATACATGCTCATCGTGTTCTGCATCGTGTCCCTCGCCATGAGAGGCTGCTGCATTGTGGTCTGATTCCTCAGCACCGTGCGTATCTTCCTGATGCGCCGAAGTAGTTTCGTGTGCTGCAGAACTGGTGTCGCCATGGTCGTCTCCATGACCCGCATCGTGGCTTGCCACCATTGCTTTGGATTCTTCGATCGTAGCGGGAGCACTTAAAAATCCATAAGTCAAACCTAAAAAACCAACAACCATAAAGGCGATAGCTAGATTTCTAAGTTTATTTGGAAAGGTATACATCATCGGATTTTCCATAAATTATTTAACAAGCTTACTTCTTAATTCCATCACGTGCTGTGCAATTTGCCAACGCTCTTCTGCGTTTACTTGGCCCGCATGTGAGCCCATAGCGTTTTTACCATACATCAATACGTGGTAAATACTTCCAGGTGTAATTTCTCGATCGGCATAACTCGGTACCCCTAAAAACTTTTCGCGGGTCATCAAAATACCTTGGCCGTCCCCTTTATTTCCATGACACACGGCACAATAAATTCCATAAAGCTCTTTTCCGTTTGCAGTATGTGCATCGGTGATTTCCAATGGAGAGGTCAAACTAGCTTTTGCCGCTTCGTAGCCTTCGTTGGTGTCGGGAAAATCATACGGTTCCCATCCTCTGGCAATCGAACCTTCCACAGGAATTTGGGCTTCAATACCATTGGCAAAAGCATCAGAATCTGCATAGGTTTCATATCCTACAGGTTCGTACATATTGGGGAAGTATTGGTAATTGGGTCGAGAAGGGTCTGCACAAGACTGGACTCCCAAAGCCATCACAATACTCGCTAAAAGAACTTTATACTTCATCTATTCTTGCTTTTCAATAATGGAAATATCAATTGCTCCAGATTTCTTTAAAAGACTAGTCAAGGCTTTTTCATCGTCGTGGAGTTCGATTTCTACTAAAAATTTATCATCCGTCGTAAGCGGATTGGGATTTTCTGCTTTCTTAAAAGGCCAAAGTTTACTTCTCATATAGAAGGTAATCACCATAAGGTGAGCAGCAAAAAACACGGTCATCTCAAACATAATTGGCACAAAAGCAGGCATGTTTTCCAAGTAAGAAAAACTAGGCTTTCCTCCAATATTTTGTGGCCAGTCTTCAATCATAATAAAATTCATCATGGCAACAGCAACACAAAGGCCTATGCAACCATAAATAAAAGCCATAATGGCGATACGAGTGTCTTCAAGACCTAACGCTTTGTCCAAGCCGTGTACTGGAAAAGGGGTGTAAACCTCTTCGATGTGGTGTTTCTCTGAACGAATCGTTTTGACTGCGCTCAGTAGCACGTCGTCGTCGTCGTAAAGTGCGTGTACTACTCGATTACTACTCATTGTTACCGTATCTTAATTTTTTGTACTTCTCTCCAGAAGACTTTAAAATGGTTTTTACCTCTGCCTGTGCAATCACAGGGAAGGTACGTGCATACAATAGGAAGAGGACAAAAAAGAATCCAATTGTTCCTATGAAAATTCCGATATCTACAAATGTGGGAGAGAACATCGTCCATGAAGAGGGAAGATAATCTCGGTGTAATGAGGTTACGATAATCACAAAACGCTCAAACCACATTCCAATGTTTACTACAATGGAGATAATGAAGGAGAACATGATACTAGTTCTCAATTTTTTAAACCACATGAATTGAGGAGAAAATACGTTACAAGTCATCATGGACCAATAAGCCCACCAGTAGGGACCTGTTGCTCGGTTCAAGAAGGCGTATTGTTCGTATTCTACTCCGGAATACCAAGCGATAAAAAGCTCTGTGATGTAGGCAACCCCTACAATAGAACCGGTGATCATGATGACAATATTCATCAACTCTATATGTTGAACGGTAATGTAGTTTTCCAAATTGGAAACTTTTCTCATAATGATCAGTAGGGTGTTTACCATGGCAAAGCCCGAGAAGATTGCCCCTGCTACAAAGTAAGGTGGGAAAATCGTGGTGTGCCATCCTGGAATAACCGAAGTTGCAAAGTCAAAGGATACAATGGTGTGTACAGAAAGTACAAGAGGTGTTGCTAAACCAGCAAGTACTAAAGACACCTCTTCAAAACGTTGCCAATCTTTGGCACGTCCAGACCAACCAAAGCTCAAAAGACTGTAGATTTTTTTTTGGAAAGGCAGTACTGCCCGGTCGCGAATCATCGCAAAGTCTGGTAACAATCCTGTCCACCAAAAGACAAGAGATACCGAGAGATAGGTTGAAATTGCAAATACATCCCAAAGCAAGGGAGAATTGAAGTTGACCCACAGGGATCCAAATCCGTTGGGTATTGGAAGTACCCAATAGGCCAGCCACGGACGACCCATGTGTATAATAGGGAACAATCCCGCTTGTATAACAGAAAAAATAGTCATGGCTTCCGCAGAACGGTTAATCGCCATACGCCATTTCTGTCTAAATAAAAGTAATACCGCAGAAATCAAAGTTCCTGCGTGTCCAATACCTACCCACCATACAAAGTTGGTGATATCCCATGCCCAACCTACGGTTTTATTCAGACCCCAAGTTCCAATCCCTGTTGAAATGGTATAAATGATACAACCTACGCCCCAAAGGAAAGCCGTTAATGCAATTCCAAAAACAATCCACCACTGTTTGTTAGCCGTTCCTTCTACAGGAGCAGCGACGTCCACAGTGACATCGTGGTAGGATTTGTCTCCGGTGACAAGTGGTTTTCTAATAGGTGCTTCGTAATGCGATGCCATATTCTGTTATTCTAAACGGTGTTATACCTCTTCTGTATTTCTAACTTTTACTTGATACATTACATTGGGTTTCGTCCCTACATGTTCCAACAAATGGTACATACGTTCGTCCTCATGCAATGCTGCTACTTTACTTTCTTTATCGTTGATATCACCAAAGACCATTGCTCCCGTAGTACAAGCGTTAGAACAAGCTGTTTGGAACTTTCCATCTGTTATTTCTTCTCCTTTGAGTTTGGCATCCAAGATGGTTTTTTGGGTCATTTGGATACACATGGAACATTTTTCCATCACCCCTCTGGAACGAACTACCACATCAGGATTTAAAACCATACGTCCTAAATCATTGTTCATGTGGTAATCAAACTCATCGTTTTTGTTGTACAAGAACCAGTTGAATCTTCTCACTTTATAAGGACAGTTATTTGCACAATAGCGAGTTCCCACACAACGGTTATACGCCATGTGATTTTGTCCTTGTCTCCCGTGTGAAGAGGCTGCTACTGGGCATACCGTCTCACAAGGAGCATGGTTACAATGCTGACACATCACGGGTTGGAAAGCGACTTGAGGGTTTTCCGCAGCTTGCTCCATTTCTCCAAAAGTACTCAGCGAATCGCCGATACCTGAGATGGCTTCTTTCGTTTTGTTATCTCCTTCAAATGAAGTTGCAGAAGAATAGTACCGGTCAATACGCAACCAGTGCATATCTCTAGATTTACGTACCTCTCTTTTACCCACTACAGGAACATTATTCTCTGCGTGACAAGCGATGACACAAGCCCCACATCCTGTACAAGAATTGAGGTCAATCGATAGGTTGAAGTGATGCCCCACAGAACGATCAAATTCTTGCCACATATCCACTTCTGGAGAAGTCACATCAAATTCCATGTGATTTTTAGAGACTTGAGGCATGGGGTTCCAGTATTTTTTGTCTTTTGTATTAAATACTTCCAAAGTGGTTTCTTTAACAATATCCCCTCTCCCCATCAAGGTGTTGTGTAATTGTACACAAGCAAATTCGTGTTCGCCCTCTGCGGCAGTTATTTCAACGGCTTGAACTTTATTGAAATCGTTGTAAAGTGCATAGGCATTTACACCTGTTTGCATTTCATCTTTCAAGCCCATCCGTTCTCCATATCCAAAGGATAATCCGACAGTTCCTTTTGCTTGACCCGGTTGAACAATCACTGGAACTTTAAGACGGGTACCGTTTACAGTAACCGTAGCATAGCTTCCGTTTAAAGCTCCATTGGAGGTATTCGTGTTTTTCAGTCCGAGGGCCTTTGCATCGACGTGCGAAATTGTGAGGTAGTTGTCCCAACTCACTCGAGTGATAGGATCGGGAAATTCTTGTAGCCAGGGATTGTTTGCCTGCTGACCATCTCCCATTCCTGTTTTGGTGTACAGTACCAAACTCATTGCAGGTGCTGTAGCAGTTCGCAGTGAACTTAAATCTATTTCACTAAAGTCTGGTGCTTCGTATTCATACCTAGAACCCGTAGAAAAATAACCATCGTGAAGTGTTTTACTCCAAGAGTTCCCTCCTAGTATAGTAGCATTCCAATGTGCTTTAATGGCATCGTAGTATTTTGTGTTTTTCCCAGACAAACGCAAGAGAACATCTTGGAACTGTTGCGTATCAAACAGGGGACGAATGGTGGGTTGTGCTAAAGCAAAATCACCTTCCTGAAGTTCATAATCTCCCCAAGATTCCAGATAATGAGGTGTCGCAGCAACAAATTGAGAAGCCGCAGCCGTTTCATCTATTTTTGAAGTAAAGGATAAAGATAATTCCAGGTTTTTGATTGCTTCGTTGAGAGCAGCGCCTTGAGCTGTAGTGAAAACAGGATTTACACCAACAGTGATCAATCCTTTGACGCTCCCGTCCAAAATACCTTCCATCGCAGCATCAACCTCACTTACATTTCCTTGACGGATCAACTTGGGTTGTTCAGGCTGGAATGCGTTACTTTTTAAGAGCGTATTAATTGCCAAAACGGCTTGTTGTGCTGTTTCATCATCCATTCCTGTAACTACTACCCCATCGGTGCCGGATGACTGCAATCGCATTGCTGCTTTTTCGGTTGCTTTCTTTAAAGCTTCAGGTAAACTTGTAGCAGCATTCGATCCGCTTAAAATATCGTACAGATAAGCTAGTATCCTTTTTTGATCTGCGGGTGTACAGGGAATTCGGTGGTCTGCATTGGCCCCAGTTAGGGACATGTTGGACTCAAACTGCATATGCCAAGACATGTGGGCTTCGCCGTGGTGTTTTGAAGGAGCTTTGGCTTGTGCATAGCCTTTAGCATAGCCTCCACCTTGCCAATCTCCCAAAAAGTCCGCATTGATACCTACTACCGTTTTAGCTTTTGAAAAGTCGTAAGCGGCCAGACCTCGAGTTCCATAATGCTTTTCAAAAGCATTTAAGGCCGCATCCGAGGAGATGGTATCATAAATGACGTGCTTTACATTTGGAAAAACAGCAATAAAATCATTGATAATTTTTTCAGTAGTAGGACTTGCCAGTGTCGGAGTCATCAGGACAACTTGCTTATCGGTTGCCGCTAAAGCTTTGAGCAAAGCCCCCATTTGAAGATATAAATCCTCCCACGAAATGTCTTGTCCACCAGCTGTAGGTCCTTGTAGACGAAGCGTATCGTATAAAGAAAGTACAGAAGCGTGTACTCTGGCATTGGCAATTCCAAAGGCAGGCGCCTCGGGGTTGCTTTCTACTTTTATAGGTCTTCCTTCTCTAGTTTTGATTAAAACACTTCCAAAGTCAAAGCCGTTAGCAATTGTCGTTGCGTAATAGTTGGCTACTCCAGGTCGAATTTGTTCGGGCTGGACGACATAAGGAACGGATTTGATAACAGGTCCTTCACAAGCAGCTAGCGTAGCTGCAGCTGTACTAAACCCTACATATTTTAAGAAATCACGACGGGATGTGTTACTTTCTTCAAGTGTTTTTTCATCACTCAAAAAGTCTTCTGGAAGTTTGGAAACAAATTCATTCTGTTCCAACTTTTTTATTTCCTCGTTTGAAGAGTCCAGTTGATCAATTGTTTTCCAGTATGTTTTATTTGATGCCATATTCCTTTCTTGATCGCCTTTTAATAGTGACACTTTCCACATTCTAATCCACCCATTTGGGCGACTGTTAATTTTTCTACACCGTACTTTTTTGAGAGGGCTTCGTGAATCTTAGCGTAGTACTCGTTACTTTCAACTTTCACGTTGGTTTCTCGATGACAGTTGATACACCACCCCATTGTCAAGGGAGAATATTGGTACATGATTTCCATTTCCTCCACAGGACCGTGACATTTCTGACACGCAATCTCTCCGACTTGGACGTGTTGTGCGTGATTGAAATAAACAAAATCAGGCAAGTTGTGAATTCGAACCCACTTTACGGGTTGTGTCTCTCCAGTATAGCGTTGGTTTTCTTCATCCCAACCCACAGCTGCGTAAAGTTTTTTAATTTCTTTGGTATAAAAATCTTTGGTATATCCATTCTCTAAATCTTCTTCCCCGTTGTATTCTGCAATGTTTTGGTGACAGTTCATACACACGTTTAACGAAGGAATCCCCGAGTGTTTCGAAACACGGGCTGAGGAATGACAATACTTACATTCAATTTGGTTTGCTCCTGCGTGTATCTTGTGAGAATAGTGGATGGGTTGGACAGGCATGTACCCCTGATCTACCCCTACTTGCATAAAATAGCCGTAAACAAAATAAGCACTACTCAACAACAACAAGACTACAGAAGTCATCACCAAGAATTGATTTTGGACAAAAGCCATCCAAATTGGTGTTCGCTTGGGTTTTGCTTCGGGCCGAATGTCTACCCCACTCAATTTGGCAATGCGCATCAATGTTTTTTGCACTAAGAAGAGCATCACTACCAAAATGGCAAACACAAGTGCTAAAGCCAATAAAATGATTGAATTGCTTACCCCTGCACCAGATGCCTGTACAGGTGCTGCCTGGGCTCCCGCTGCTGCTACGGGAGCAGGTGGGGTATAGTCCGTATACGAAATGATGTTGTCGATGTCCTCATTTGAAAGTTGTGGAAACGAAGTCATTACCGACCCATTATATTCTTCGTAGACGGCTACAGCTTGAGCATCACCAGATTTGACCATGGCGGTGCTGTTTTTTATCCAACTGTACAACCACTCCTTGTCATACTTCGCAGAAACACCCTTCAAAGCTGGACCTACGGCGCGTTTGTTCAGTTTATGACAAGCCGCACAATTGGCATTGAAAAGCTTTTTTCCAGCAGCTACAGCAGCATCATCTTGAGCAAACAGCCCTGAAGTTGAAGAGAGGCTTATGATTATTATTAAAGATAAAAAATAGGATTTGATGTGTTTATCGTATGCAATCCTAATTGTAGAATATAAGTTCTTCACTAATGTCTGTATCTAAAATCCGTAACAAAAATACTGCATAGAAAGTTTATTACTAAGCATAGAAATTAAGAATTTATTAATTTATATTGATTCTAAATAAACTCGGACTTTTGTTAAATTAGTCGTTACACAATGGAATTTTTTGTTTTTTTGTTTTATGAAAAATAATCCTCGGAAGACCACTGTTTTATTGCTTTTTTTAATCACATGCACCTCAGGATTTTCGCAATATGGAAATTTAAAGATTAAACAAGACACGGTGGTGAATCGTCTTGTTCAAAAAAAGATAGAATTGGACAAACAACGTTATGAAACGACCTATTTTACCTTGCAATTGTATTATGGAAATCTCACTACTGCCAATGAGATTTTAGAACAATCTAAGGAAACCTTTCCCCACATCCCTGTGGAATTGAGTTTTGAAACTCCGAATTACAAAGTTCAGGCGGGAAGATTTAAAGAGAAGTTGATCGGATTGAAAACCTTGGATACGGTAAAGAGAACCTTTCCTTCAGCATTCCTTTTAAATCGAAAAGAATCAGAGTGATTTTTTAACTGCAACTTCTTGGAAACATTCCAAAACATCTCCGATTTTAATGTCGTTGTAGTTTTTGATTTGTAATCCACAATCATATCCCTTAGCTACTTCTTTGACATCGTCTTTGAAGCGTTTCAGAGAAACGAGTTCTCCACTGAATACCACGACCCCTTCTCTGATAATTCGAATACCCGAATTTCTGAAAATTTTTCCTGAGGTGACCATACAGCCTGCAATTGTTCCCACTTTTGAGATTTTAAAGGTCTCGCGTATTTCAACAGTCCCTGTTACTTCCTCTTTTATCTCAGGAGAGAGCAACCCTTCCATGGCATCTTTTACATCATTGATGGCATCGTAGATGATCGAATAGGATCGGATATCGATTTCTTCTTTTTCTGCAATGGCTCGAGCGTTGCCCATAGGACGAACATTAAAGCCGATTACAATGGCGTCTGAAGCAGAAGCCAATAGGACATCTGATTCGGTGATGGCTCCGACTCCTTTATGAATGATATTGACTTCGATTTCTCCTGTAGAAAGTTTTTGAAGCGAATCTGTCAATGCCTCCACAGAACCGTCTACATCTCCTTTTAGGATAATGTTGAGCTCTTTGAATTCCCCTAATGCAATTCGTCTTCCTATTTCATCTAGGGTGATATGACGTTGCGTTCGCACGCTTTGTTCTCGAACAAGTTGCGTTCTTTTGGCTGCAATTTGTTTTGCTTCTCTTTCGTCTTCCAATACTTGGAAGGTGTCTCCAGCCTGAGGCGCTCCGTCTAGTCCTAAGATTGAAACGGGCGTGGCGGGTAGAGCTTGATCTAGACTTACTCCACGTTCATTAAAAATTGCTTTTACCTTTCCGCTTTGTTTTCCAGCAAGGATGTAATCCCCCATTTTGAGTGTTCCGTTTTGAACCAAAATAGTAGACACATAGCCCCGTCCTTTGTCTAAAAAGGCTTCCACTACGGTTCCTTTCGCTTTTCTGTTAGGGTTTGCTTTTAGTTCTAATAATTCAGCTTCCAAAAGCACCTTTTCTAAAAGTTCATTTACTCCTGTACCCTGGAGGGCAGAAATATCTTGGGACTGCACTTTCCCTCCCCAGTCTTCAACCATCAGATTCATTCCTGCTAAAGCCTCCTTAATTTTATCGGGATTGGCGTTGGGTTTATCGATTTTATTGATCGCAAAAACGATGGGCACTCCAGCGGCCTGCGCGTGGCTGATGGCCTCTTTGGTTTGCGGCATGATGTCGTCGTCTGCAGCCACTACGATGATGGCAATATCAGTGACCTGTGCTCCACGAGCCCGCATAGCGGTAAAAGCCTCGTGACCCGGAGTATCTAAAAAGGCAATCTTTTGCTTATTCTCTAAGGTGACTCCATAAGCCCCAATATGTTGCGTGATTCCCCCAGATTCTCCTGCGATGACGTTTTCCTTTCTGATATAATCCAGCAAGGATGTTTTCCCGTGATCCACATGGCCCATTACCGTTACGATAGGCGCTCTAGGTGATAAATCCTCTGCACTATCTTCTTCTTCCTCGATATTTTCTTCGAGCTCCGTTTTTTCAAAACTGACTTCGTAACCAAACTCCTCAGCAACTATACTTAATGTTTCCGCATCCAATCGCTGATTCATCGTGACCATGATTCCCAGAGTCATACAAGTTGAAATGATTTCAGTAGAACTAACCCCCATCATGGTGGCGACTTCCCCCACGGTAATGAATTCGGTCACCTTTAACACCTTGCTTTCTGCTTCTATTTGAGCGAGTTCCTCTTCGGACTTTTGACGGTGTTGCGAACGTTTGTCTCTTCGGTATTTCGCCCCTTTTGATTTAGAAGATTTCCCTTGGAGTTTTTCTAGGGTTTCGCGAATTTGCTTTTGGACTTCTTCATCGGAAGGTTCCTCTTTTTGTGGAGATGCAGGTCGAGTACCTGGCTTTCTATTGGTATTGGTTGGTTTGGAGGGTTTGACGTCTTTACTAATACGTTTCCGTTTTCTTTTCCGTGCATCCTCAACCGTTTTCTCCTTTTTATTGACCTCCTCGAGATTGATGGTTTGTCCTGTTTTTTTAGGTCCTGAGAGTTTTTGGTATTGCGTTTTTAACGTTTCATTTTCCTGAGGCTCATTTTCTGAGGAGCTCTCCGCTGGTTGGGTTGCTTTTACTTCTTTTTTCTCTTCCTCTTTTGAAGAAGATACAGAGGGTGCAGGCTCTGCTGGAGTGGTTTCTGAAGTGGTTTCAGGTTTTTTTTCGTCGGTTTTTTTGGCAGGTTTAGGTTTGTTCAGAGCTTCCAAATCGATCTTCCCTAGAGTTTTAGGCTTCTCAACAGCTACTCGATTTGTTTTCATTTCCTCTCGCTTTGCGATTTGATCGAGACGTTCTTGCTCTTTCTTTTCTTGGATAATTCGAAGCGATTCTTTCTCTTTACGCTTTTCTTCCCCAATTTCATGAGAAGCTACTTTCTTTGACTTATCCGTTTCAAACTCGTCCAAAAGAACAGTGTATACTTCGGTTGTTATTTTGGTAGTTGGACGTGCGTCAATTTCTATACCCTTTAAATTTAAATATTCGACCGCACGGTCCAAGGAGATGTTTAGTTCTCTGAGGACTTTATTGAGTCGAATGCTGGGTTGATCTGCCATATATTAGTTTCTGTTCGTAAAAATAAGAATTATTTTTGCAGTCTATTCTTCAAATTCTTCTTTGAGGATGCGTAACACATCGTCAATTGTTTCTTCTTCAAGGTCTGTGCGTTTTATCAAATCGGCCTTTTCTAATTCTAAAATGCTTTTTGCTGTATCCAGACCCACTTTTTTGAATTCTTCGATTACCCATCCTTCGATTTCGTCGCTAAATTCTTTAAGCTCGATATCTTCTTCAACACCTTCGCGGAAGACATCTATTTCGTAACCTGTCAATTTTCCTGCCAAACGGATGTTAGAACCTCCTTTACCAATAGCCTTGGAAACTTCCTCAGGGTTTAAGAAAACTTCTACACGTTTGGTTTCTTCATCAATTTTAAGTGAATTTACTTTTGCAGGACTTAACGCTCTCGAAATAAAGAGTTGCAAATTGTTGGTGTAATTGATAACATCGATATTTTCATTTCCTAGTTCTCTTACGATTCCGTGAATACGGGAACCTTTCATCCCCACACAGGCACCTACAGGATCTATTCGGTCGTCGTAAGAATCTACGGCAACTTTCGCTTTTTCTCCAGGAATTCGAACCGCTTTTTTGATCGTTATTAAGCCATCAAAAACCTCAGGGATTTCTTGTTCAAAAAGTTTTTCAAGGAAAATTGGAGACGTTCTTGAAAGAATGATTCTCGGTTTGTTCCCGCGCAACTCCACACTTTCAATAATCCCTCTGACGTTGTCTCCTTTTCTAAAAAAGTCACTAGGGATTTGGCGGTCTTTCGGGAGAATAAGCTCATTTCCGTCATCGTCCAAAAGGATGATTTCCCTATTTCGGATGTGATGAACTTCGGCAGTAAACAAATCGCCCTCACGGTCTTTAAATTGTTTGAAGATATTGGTGCTGTCGTGTTCGAAAATTTTAGCGACTAAGTTTTGTCTTAAATATTGAATCGATCTTCTTCCCAAATCGATTAGCTTCACCTCTTCGGAAACATCTTCACCTACTTCAAAATCGGGTTCTATTCTTCGAGCTTCAGTCAGCTCAATTTCTTGGTTGGGATCTTCTACATTTCCATCTTCTACCACGATTCGATTTCTCCAAATCTCCAAGTCTCCTTTATCGGGATTGATAATGATGTCGAAGTTTTCATCCGATCCAAACTTGCGTTTTAAGGTATTTTTAAATACATCCTCCAAAATAACCATAAGGGTTACTCGGTCAATTAATTTGTCATCTTTAAATTCTGAAAAAGAATCAATTAAGGCAAAATTTTCCATATTCAATTATTTTCTTTCTAGATCGTTACTTTCGCGCTTTCAATCTGATCATACGAAAGTGTTTGTTGTTTTTCTACAGTTACTTTTCCCTTCCCTACAGGTTTGGGTTCTCGTTGTTTCCAAGTCAGGGTAAATCCACTGTCATCAGCAGCGATTAATGTCCCTTGTACAGGGGGAAGATTCGTCAACTCTACTTTGAGCTTCCTCCCGATGTTTTTGATATACTGACGTTTGCTTTGCAGCGGAGCTCCTACTCCTGCTGAGGCTACTTCTAATGAGAAGTCTTCTTCTTCTCGATCCAACTGATGTTCGATCGCCCTACTGACGTTCATGCAGTCTTGAAGGGCTACGCCTTGATCTCCGTCTAAAATGACACGAACACTATTGTCAGCTCCTACCTTGAGTTCAATTAAAAACAACGAAGGATGTTCAGCGAGTGCTGCTGTCAATAAAGTTTCTACTTTCAAACGTAAATTCATATCAAAAAAAAAGGGGACCTAATAGTCTCCTCCTGTATACTTTCAGAACGTGTGCAAATATAAGAGAAATTGTGTAACTTTTATAATGATCAAATAAATTTATTCTTTAACAACAACACCTATTCGTCGAAAACTGTAAACTTTTTGAAATCAATCTACAAAACAATCGATTTTAGTGTACAGAATGAAAAGTGAAGACCCTGGAGTACTGATGCATGAAATTGGAAGAGCAGTTGTCCACCAAGAAGGAGTGGCTTTGATTGAAGAATATAGAAAACCTCAAGGTTAATTTCGTTCGCTGATTCTAATTTGCTTTAAAAAACAGAGGCGTTAAGCCCAATTTTTTTAGAGTTAAATGGTAAAAAATTGTAATTTTAGACGCTATGAAATTTAAACCTTTAGGTACGGGGTTTCGTTTTTCCAAACACCGAGCAAAGGAACAAACTCCCTTTGAGCGCTTGTTTGAGATTTTTAAAGAATTGATCACCCACACTTCTGGGGATTTTGACGAAGCCATTGATTGGTTACGGGAGTTAGACCGAGAATATAAGCTAACCGATGAAAATTACACCATCGACGATTTCATAGAAGACTTACTTCAAAAGTCCTACATCCAACCCAAAGGGGGTAGCGGTGGAAAAGGGGACGGAATGGCACTCACTCCCAAAACCGAAAAACTTCTTCGGGAACATGCACTAAAACAAATCTTCGGGAAACTGAAGAAGTCAGGCTCCGGAAACCATAAGACCAAAAAAATGGGTCAGTGGGAGGACAATACCGGAGAATTTAAAGCGTATCAATTTGGTGATGCACTGGAAAAAATAGACATGACCCAAAGCATTAAAAATGCTCAAATTCGATCGGTCGGGAATGACTTTACCCTGCAACACGACGACCTAGTCGTAGAGGACAGTTTTTATAAAACCCAGATGAGTACGGTTTTGATGATTGATATCAGTCACAGTATGATTCTCTATGGAGAAGACCGGATCACACCAGCTAAAAAAGTAGCCATGGCCTTGGCAGAAATGATTACCACACGCTATCCGAAAGATACTTTAGACATCTTGGTATTTGGAAATGACGCCTGGCCCATTTCCTTAAAAGAAGTCCCTTACCTCGAGGTGGGACCTTATCATACCAATACCGTTGCTGGGTTAGAGTTGGCCATGGATTTACTCCGCCGAAAAAAGAACAGCAACAAGCAAATCTTTATGATTACCGACGGAAAGCCCAGTTGTCTAAAAATGCCCGACGGAACCTACTACAAGAACAGTGTGGGTCTAGATGAAAACATCGTTGAAAAATGTTACAACATGGCACGGCAAGCTAAAAAGCTGCATATCCCAATTACTACCTTCATGATTGCTCAAGATCCTTACTTACAGCAGTTCGTTCGTACTTTTACCGAAGCCAATCGAGGTAAAGCCTTCTTTACAGGTTTAAAAGGTTTAGGAGAAATGATCTTTGAGGACTATGAAAAAAACAGAAAAAAACGCTTAGAATAGAGAAAAATAAAACTATGAGTTCACCAAAAATTGCTACCCTAGGGGCACTAAAAAAAACTGATTATCAACCCCATAACATTCAAGAGGAATTGGCAAAAAATTTACGTCAACGCCTTCGCGATGGGGTTCCTACTTTTGAGGGCTTAATCGGATATGAAAATACCGTCATTCCCGATGTGGAACGCGCACTTTTATCAGGGCACAACATTAATTTATTAGGCTTGCGCGGGCAAGCCAAAACCCGTTTAGCCCGTCAAATGACACAGTTGTTGGACGAGTGGGTTCCGGTTGTTAGTGGCTCAGAAATCAACGATGATCCTCTAGATCCTATTAGTCGTGAAGCCAAAGAATTAATCGCACAACACGGCGACGATACACCCATTGAATGGCTGCATCGCGACGAGCGCTTTTTTGAAAAATTAGCGACGCCAGATGTAACCGTTGCCGATTTGATTGGGGATGTTGACCCTATCAAAGCCGCTAACTTAAAGCTCTTTTATGCCGATGAACGTGTGATTCACTTTGGGATGATCCCACGGGCGCACCGCTGTATTTTTGTGTTAAACGAATTACCCGATTTACAGGCCAGAATACAAGTAGCCTTGTTTTCCATACTACAAGAAAAAGAAATCCAAATTCGCGGCTTTAAATTGCGTCTTCCCATTGAAACACAAATCATCTTTACTGCTAACCCAGAAGATTACACTAATCGCGGAAGCATCGTGACGCCTCTCAAAGATCGCATTGGATCACAAATTCTAACCCACTACCCACACACCCGTGAAATTGCCAAAGCCATTACCACCCAAGAAGTGAAAATGGAAGAAGGGACTGCAGCTCAAATTCACATCCCAGAACTGGCCAGAGACATCCTAGAGCAAATAGGATTTGAAGCCCGTAAAAGTGATTATGTAGATGCAAAAAGTGGAGTAAGTGCACGTATGAGTATTACTGCTTTTGAAAATCTGATCAGTACCGCAGAACGAAGAATTTTAATCAATGGAGAAGAAACTACCTGCATTCGCATGGCAGATTTTTTAGGAATTATTCCTGCGATCAATGGAAAAGTAGAATTGGTTTATGAAGGAGAGCAAGAAGGAGCAGAACAAATCTCTTATCACTTGATTTCACAAGCTTGTAAAACACTTTTTCCAGACTATTTCCCAGAGATAAAGAAACTTGAAAAGCAAGAAGAGGAAGGTCCCTATGACAAACTCCTAGGCTGGTTTTTTAGTGATAACGAACTTTTTTTAGAGGACACATTAACCGATGGGCTCTACCGAGATACCTTAGAGATGATTCCTGATATCAAAAATGTCATCAAAATTCATCAGCCCGATTGTACAAAAGAAGACTTGCACTTTATGATGGAGTTTTTGCTTTGGGGCTTGGAAGCCAACAAACGCTTGAATAAGTACCGCACCTTAGAAGGATTTCAATTTAAGGATGCGTTAGGGAGTTATATTAGTGGCTTGTAGCGATAGAGATTAGTTATTTTAAAGAATAGTCCCGACCTTTGGAAATCAAAATTTAGCATGATTCAAACAGACATTCTTATTATAGGTGCAGGTCCCGTTGGACTCTTTGCTGTTTTTGAAGCAGGACTAATGAAACTCAAATGTCATCTAATCGATGCCATTCCACAAGCGGGAGGGCAATTGACAGAGATCTATCCTAAAAAACCTATCTATGACATCCCTGGTTATCCCAGTGTATTAGCGGGAGAACTGATCGATAACTTAATGGAACAAGCTGCTCCTTTTAAACCTGGATTTACCCTGGGAGAACGAGCAGATACAATTGAAAAACAAGAAGACGGCAGCTTTATTGTTACCACCAGTGAAGGAACACAGCATCAAGCACCCGTAGTTATGATCGCTGGAGGTTTAGGGAGTTTTGAACCCCGTAAACCAAAGATTGACACACTTCAGCAATTTGAAAAAAATGGCGTGGAATACATGGTCAAAGAACCCGATGCTTTTATCGGGAAGAAAATCTTTATCTCTGGTGGAGGAGACTCTGCCTTAGACT
>Ga0181559_10001380_pt1 | contig 23782 bp, 22 predicted proteins | sample 011ome_21_FD_133752 | JGI IMG/M metagenome (GOLD analysis project Ga0181559, IMG submission 133752) | Coastal salt marsh microbial communities from the Groves Creek Marsh, Skidaway Island, Georgia - 011508AT metaG (megahit assembly) | ecosystem: Environmental > Aquatic > Marine > Intertidal...
CTGCGCGAGCAAGCCCTAAACAAAACAGGCAGCGACTACTGTAGCATGGTCATGAGAGGCTCGGAAAGCAGAGGGGGATAGGGCCGGCGCAGGCTCACCCCCAGCAAGCGGCCCTTCTTTTGACCTTCTTTTGACCTTCTTTTCCCTTTTTGGGCGCGCCTTACATGGCGGGATAGTTGGGACCACCTCCACCCTCGGGAACCACCCAATTGATGTTCTGGGAGGGATCCTTGATGTCGCAGGTCTTACAGTGCACACAATTCTGAGAATTGATTTGAAAGCGTTTACCACCATCGCTCTCCTCCACCACCTCGTAAACGCCCGCTGGACAATAACGTTGCGCCGGCTCGTCAAACTTCGGCAGATTTACGTCGATCGGAATCGAAGCATCCTTCAACTGCAGGTGACAGGGCTGGTCTTCAGCATGATTGGTATTGGACAAAAATACCGAGGAAAGTTTGTCGAAACTAATTACTCCATCGGGTTTGGCATAGTCGATCTGCGGGCATTCTGCCGCTGGCTTCATCTGGCTGTGATCGGCGGACTTGTCGTGAAAAGTCAGCGGGAATTTGCCAAAGAAAATATTTTGCTCGAGGAATGACAGTGCGCTACCGAGCCAAAACCCAAATTTGTGAAAGCCAGCACTGAAGTTTCGGGTCTGGTGTAATTCTTTATAAAGCTCTGAGTTATTGAATCTCGAACTATATTCGGTGATTTCAGACTCGGGAGACTCCGCCTGTAAGGCTTCAAACAGCGACTCTGCCGCCAGTATTCCCGACCACATCGCAGTATGACTGCCCTTGATCTTAGCCGCATTCAGCGTCCCCGCATCGCAGCCGATCAACAAACCGCCCGGGAATGTCATCTTCGGCAGGGAATTTAGACCACCTTTGATGATTGCGCGCGCACCGTAACTGATGCGCTTACCCCCCTCCAGGTATTGCTTGATTACGGGATGATGCTTGAACTTCTGGAATTCGTCATAGGGACTGATATGGGGATTGCTATAGCCGAGGTCGACAATCAGTCCCAGTGAGACTTGATTGTTCTCAACGTGGTAGAGAAAGCCGCCGCTGCTTCCAGCATAGGATGCACCAGTCATGGGATAGCCAGCGGTATGCACAGCCAGCCCTTCTTTATGCTGCCCCTCCGGTATTTCCCAGACTTCCTTGATACCGATGCCATAGTGCTGGGGGTCTGAATCCTTATCCAGCTCAAAGCGTGAAATCAGCTCCTTGCCCAGATGACCACGACAACCCTCCGCAAAGATGGTGTATTTCGCATGAAACTCAAAACCCGGCTCAAAGGAAGGCTTATGTTCGCCCTCCGCAGTGACTCCCATGTCCCCAGTCGCCACACCCTTAACACTGCCATCTTCATGGTACAGAATCTCTGCCGCGGCAAAGCCCGGAAAAACCTCAGCACCCAATTCCATGGCCTGCTCACCCAGCCAGCGACACAGATTGCCGAGAGAAATGATGTAGTTGCCGTGGTTATGCATCGTACGCGGCACCAGCGGCCCGGGAAACTTGAACGAGGACTCGCTGTTCCCCAGGTAGTAAACATCATCACCGGTCACCTGGGTATTCAGGGGGGCACCCTTCTCTTTCCAGTCCGGAAACAACTCATTTAATGCGCTTGGCTCAAATACGGCGCCGGACAGAATATGGGCACCGACTTCGCCGCCTTTTTCCAACACACACACGGTCAATTCCTGTTCTCCCGCCTGCGCTAATTGCAGTAATTTGCAAGCCGTCGCCAGGCCTGCCGGTCCTGCACCGACAATGACTACATCAACTTCCATTGACTCACGTTGCATAGTTGAACCTCTGCAGTATTAAAAGGAAAAATTTGGATGGGCTGTTGTGGTTCCGGGTGCAATTCCCTGCACGATGGAGACAGCGGCCTGCTTCAAGGCCGTCTATTATCCTCAATTACTTAAATGCTAGCAAACTAGATACAAAACAGATGGTTACAGAATATAGCTAAGAGCCTGCACCAAAAAACATAGATGCTGATTGTCTGTGCAAGAGCAACTTATTGGAAAGTCGCTGACAACTATTGGATGGTAAGCCAGTCGATACTCATTAATAAACGTATAGCGCAACGGTAGTGGCAAGCACCAGCATCAAACTGCCTTCCAATACCGCGAGAGACCAATGCGAGCCAGGCAGTAGTTGCCTGACACAACGATGCACTGGATCCTTCAATTCTTTGTATCTGTAATAAGTCATGATTCAGCCCCTTTGTTCCGGAATCTCCCAAGATACTTCTTAGACGGAAGCAGGGGTAAAAGGGTTACGCGCGCCTATGAAATTCAGCCGGGGATAACGACAGCTGGCCTGAAAACTTTAGAAATCAGTCGGTGTGACGTCAGCGATCCGGCGGCGCAAACCTGTGCCAACCAGCTTAGGCTTTAGTTTAGGTCTTGGTAAAAATCATCATGTGCTGCCAAGGCAGGAAGTCCAGCGTGTCGGTCCATTCAAGACCAAAAACACTCATCTCACGCACAACCTGCTCCTCGGTCATCTTGTGCAAGGGCCGTATAGGCACACTGGCGTCTTCGCCACGGTATTCGAGCAAGAAGATACGGCCACCTGGCCGCAGAGCCTGGAAAATGCCGTTAATCATCTCGAATGGGTGGGAGAATTCATGGTAGGCATCCACCATAATTGCGGCATCGATGGAGCCCGGGGGCAAATTGGGGTCATCAACCTGGCCCAGCACGCCTTCAATATTGGAAACACCATCCTCGGCCATTTGCGCTTTGATCAACTGCAGCATCTCTGGCTGGATATCCACCGCCAGCACCTTACCCTCAGGCACCAGCCGGGCAATCCGAAATGAGAAGTAACCTGAACCCGCGCCTATATCTGCCACAACATGATCTGGATCGAGCCCCATATTCGCCACCACTTCATCAGGCATCTCCTCCTGGATTCGGCCAGGGCGGTTCAACCATTCCGCTGCCTGATGCCCCATGACAAAGGATATCTCACGGCCCATATAGAATTTCCCGATTCCGGTTGTACGGCGCTCAGGAGCTACCTCATAGCCCGGGTGCTCTATTTCCTGAGCCCGAACGACAACGCCCGATATTGCGATGCTCAGAATCAGCAGGCTGGACAGAGTCCGTGCGAGCAGCTTGCGGGGCAGTAGTTGACGGAATAGTGCCATGATCAGATCCTCAAAATGGATAGAAAGCCGGTCAGAAATGATACGTCTGCGCCTGTGAAGCAGATTTCTGGGCTATTTCAGAGGATTGTATGCCAGCTGGCCGGGGCGTGACAGTCGGACGGACGGAAGAAAAGTGGGAAGGCAGAGGCAAGACTGGAAATTAGTGTCAGCTAGATGACTTTCGGTCCGCCACCAGAATTGAGAAATAAAATGCGCTAGCTTCCTATCAGAGCAGCCTCACCAGTTTTTGGCCTGAGCCTTTGCACTTGGGACAGTTGCTGCTATTGGTAATTTTGCCCTCCCCCTTACAAACGTTACAGACATCTTTATACGGCTTTTTCAAAATTGCCTGCAGCTCTAAAAGAGCCTGCTTTGGGGGTTGTTTGTCAGGCAGAGCCATCATCTACTCACCTCTAAAAACTCTGTTATTGAAAACCCGCAGGCCGGAGAATTGGCCTGCCGCGAAACTTTAGCGTTTGTTACTCGATTTGTGACTAACATCTCAATGATTGTCATTATGCAGAAGCCCTTAGGCAAAATGCGTTAACTACCTCACAAATTTGATGAGAAGCCTCGCGGAATTGTGCAAGTAGTCTATTGAAGCGGGATTTTCCTGACGAATTCGCGCCTTATGGTAGACTCTGCCCCCCAGTTTGGGTGCAGACTCTCTTCACCCATCTAAGCAAAATCAGCATAGGAAATTGGAGCATGAGCAGAGTCTTGGAAGGAATTCGCGTTTTGGACTTCGGGCGCTATATAGCAGGCCCTTACTGCGCCACATTACTTGGAGACATGGGTGCAGACGTCATCAGAATAGAAAAAGTCGATGGCTCCGAGGACCGTTTTTTGTCGCCAGTTACTGAGAATGGTGACGGCGCCATGTTTATGCAGCTGGCTCGCAACAAGCGCGGCCTGACCCTGAATCCGATGAAGCCAGCTGGCCGCGAAATTGTGAAAAAACTGGTGGCGACTGCAGACGTGGTGGTAGCCAACCTGCCCCCCGACACGCTCAAGGCGATGGGATTAGATTACGAGAGCCTGTCAGCGATCAAACCAGACATCATACTTACCATGATCTCGGCTTTTGGTCGCGGTGGTCCCTATTCAAACCGGGTAGGCTTTGATGGTCTTGGACAGGCCATGTCCGGCAATATGTACATGTCGGGTACACCGGAGCAACCGGTTAAGGCCTATGCGCCGTTCATCGATTTCGGCACTGCCAGCCTCTCTGCTTTTGGCACCATGGCAGCCTTGTTTGAGCGCCAAAAGACCGGCAAAGGCCAAATCGTTGAGGGCGCCCTTTTCAATACCGCCCTGACCATGATGAATGCAACCGCAATCGAGCAGAACGCCATTCAGGTCAATCGAGTTGCCACCCTCAACCGTTCACAAACCTCGGCTCCCGCAGACACGTTTAAAACCCGGGACGGCTGGGTGCTGGTGCAATCCGTGGGCGGCCCATTGTTTAAACGCTGGGCTGATCTCATGGGCGAAGACCACTGGCTGGAAGATCCTCGTTTCAAGGACGACATTTCCCGTGGGGACCATGGTGAAATCATCAGTGAGCGTCTCGCAAAATGGTGCGCGGTAAGAAGCTCTGAAGAGGTGCTCGCCGCCATGGAAGAGGCGCGACTGCCTGCCGGCCCGATCATGTCACCCCAGGAAGTGCTGGAAGACCCCCATATTGAGGCCAAGGGCCTGTTCCAAGCGATTGATTACCCTGGCCTCGATAAGCCTGCACCCATTATGCAAACCCCTGTGGAGCTCTCAGAAACACCAGGCGAGATACGCCATCGGGCACCTACCCTGGGAGAGCATACAGACAGCATCATGCGGGAGCTCGGATACCAGCAGGCAGAGATTGACGAATTACGCGCGCAGCGAATCATCTGAACGCTCGGTGTTTGCACATTGGTCAGACTCGGTTAGTCTTGTGCCTTCTTCAGACAGCTCTCAGCAAGCCAGGTCAGGAATAGATATGTATAAGAACAACAACAGCCGCCGCAATTTTTTAAAGAAAAGTACAGCCCTGCTTGCTGGCACAGGTGCCCTTAAATCACTGGCAGCTGGCGCTCAAACCCAAACTGAAGAGGACTTCTGGCAACAGGTCAGGTCTCAATTTGCGTTCACCGAGAATGCCGTCCCCATGAACGCCGCCAATCTGTGCCCCGCTTTTCGGGCCGTGACCGACAGCGTGGAGCACTTTACCGCTGACATTGATATCGATTGCTCATTCAACAACCGGGCAAAATTTTCAGAACTGCTGGAACAATGTCGAAGCCGGATTGCTGGCCAGCTCAATGTATCGTCCGACGAAATTGCCCTGGTGAGAAATACCAGCGAAGCCAACAACATGATCAACAACGGCCTGTCTCTCGAGGCCGGCGATGAAATTTTGCTATGGGATCAAAACCACCCGACCAATAATGTGGCCTGGGATGTCAGGGCTGAACGATTTGACCTCAGGGTCAGGCGGGTCACAACACCAACTCAACCGCAATCCAAAGCGGAACTGGTTTCCGCTTTCACCAGCCAGTTTACGGATGCTACCCGCGTATTGGCTATTACCCAGGTATCAAACGTTAGCGGCATCCAGCTCCCGATTGCTGAGCTGGTAGCTGCAGCCCATGATCGCGGCATCTACGTCCATGTCGATGGCGCCCAATCCTGGGGCGCGCTGGCGCTGGACTTGCGCGCGCTGGACGTGGACTCATACAGCGCCAGTGCCCACAAATGGTATATGGGCCCCCGGGAAGTTGGCCTGCTCTATGTAAAATCGGACAACATTGACCGAATTTGGCCAAGCGTTATTGCGCCGGGTTGGGGCAATGATGCAGAAACAGATCTACTGGGCGCGAGAAAATTTGAATCTCTGGGCCAGCGCGACGATGCCGCATTGGCGGCACTGGGCACTGCAGCAGCCCTTCACGACGAAATCGGCCCTGAGCGCATTGAGCAGCGCATCAGCTTCCTGACTCAGCGATTGAAAACCGGGATAAGCGCGGCCAAGCTGTCACTGGTAACGCCCATGTCAGCCGAACTCAGCCACGGCGTTTGTATAACCCGCGTGAGTAGCGGTAACGGGGGCGCCATCAGCAATCAGCTCTACACGGACTACGGAATTGCGGGTGCAGCCACCGGAGGCTTGCGGCTTAGCCCCACCATATACAATACGGTTGAACATATTGACCGCGCCATAGCTGCCGTAAGCAAACTGCTGGGCTAGGGCTGCAAGCTCAGAGCAAATTCAGCCTTAACTAGAGCTCTTGCAGAAATTTGAGCATTGCCTGATTGGTGGCATCTGGCGCCTCTTGCTGCACCCAGTGACCAATATTTGGAAACAAGACTACGTCACGCAAATCATCGACAACTCGATTCATCGCGCCCTGCAGGCGCGCTTTGTTGGCTCCCGCAATCACAACATCCTGCTCACCGGCAATAAATAGCGTGGGCACAGTGATTTTAACGTCCTGATAGTCCGCGGTGAGTTCCCAGTTGCGATGAAAATTTCGGTAATAGTTCACGCCACCGCGAAAGCCCGCCCGCTCGAATTCTCCCACAACGTAGTCCAGATCAGCCTGGCTTAACCAATCCGGTAGTCCGGTGGGCGCGCCCAGACGTCCTATCCAGCCCCCGGCTGTGCGTAATGGATCCGTAATCATCGCTGCCTGGCGGGGCGAATCTGGCGACAGGTACAGCCTGCTTATCAAGCCATAGGGATCACTGTCATACTCCGCCTCTGCCACGCCGCCCGGCTCATTGTGATAAAGAATATAATAAAAATTATCAGCAAACGCCTCACGCCAGGATTCCATGGGTGACTGTGGGGGTCTGCCACTATATGGCACACTCATGGCAATCAAAGCGCTGAAACGTTCCGGATACATAAGCACCGTGTTCCAGGCAACAATCGATCCCCAGTCATGTCCCACCATGATCGCGCTGGACTCTCCCAGGGCATCCAGTATACCGACCATATCTGCGGCCAGGTGTTCAATATCAAATTCATCCACGGCGTCCGGCGCGTCGGTAGAACCGTATCCACGCATATCCGGCGCGACTACTCGATAGCCCTGCTCTGCGAAGAAAACCATTTGATGGCGCCAGTTGTACCAAGACTCCGGCCAACCATGGGCTAACAGCATCAAGGGACCGGAATCTCCCGCTACAGCTAACCTGAAATTAAGACCATTGGCCTGAACAGTCTGAAATTCAACACCGGCTACCGGGGCGGTTCCTGACATAGTGAAATTCTCTTGAGCATTAATGGATTGAATCAATAGACAGCAGCTTGCGAACGCCGCCGCCAGGTAGCGCGGCAAACGCTGAATCTTTACGCAGGCCGTCCTGTAAGGAAAAATGGTAAGACAGGCACTATTAAGGTTTAGTGTTTTCATAAATCGCACATTGCACCGGGTAAGACCGATCAGCAAGCAGCCTATCATGGTCAGGACGTGACTGGACAGCCGCACTTTAGCCCCTAAGCTTCTGATGTGAACAAGCTATTTGCCGCGAATCTGAACTACGCCATTAGTAAATTCGTTATAGGCTGAGTTGTCATGAACTGTTTCAATGAGCTGAGCTGCAGTGTTAGGGTGCGCCGCATTGGCCCGCGTATTCAGAAAGAAGACTGGCACGTCGCCCAAAAAGTGGCTTAGCTCAGCCAACTAAATCAAATTTCTTGAGTCGATCTATAACCATTTCTGACCGGTTGCGGGCTCAAGCACCGTGCCTGCCCCGATGATGGCGACGTCTACTTCAATAGTGTTCATGGGTGTTGCTCCATAGCGTTTACGGTGTGGAATGCAGCTAGTTTAAGAGTGAATTGGACGGAAATGACACCAACCGTACGCAACCTGACACCAATCGTCGCCCGATTTTTCGCACCCAGGCACTTTTTCTCTGCGGCATTAGTGGTTATTCTCATTGCTGAATATTCAAGGATTCGAGACCATCGTGAATAAAACTTATGACGTTCCCTATATGGAGCGTACCCGGCTTTACTATGAGGCGCAGGGTTACTCAGAGCCTTATGTGTGGGCGCATTTCGCCACTACCCCATTTTCAGCTTTGCAAAAACCCTTGTCGGAATCCACCGTCAGCCTGATTACCACTGCTATGCCCGATACTGAACAAGGTCGCAGCGAACGCAAGCTGTATTCCAGCCTCTCCACACCAGCGCCAGAGACCATGTATACCCTGGGCCTGTCCTGGCATGACACGGTCACCCATACCCGGGATACCGGCAGTTTTCTGCCCATCGAACCGCTGTTGGTTATCCAGGACGAAGGCGGCATAGGCAGCCTGGCGCCGCGCTTTCATTCAGTCCCCACCGCCTATAGCCAGCGCCAGACTCTCGCAGAAGATGCGCCTGAATTATTGGAACGACTGCGAGAGGATCAGGCTGACGTCGCCCTGCTGGTGCCGTTGTGACCCGTATGCCACCAGACCGTGAGTCTGGTTGCTCGCCACCTTGAGAGTCACGGCATAGCCACGGTAATAATTGGCAGCGCCATGGATATTATCGAGCATGTTGGCGTACCGCGTTATTTGCACACCGATTTCCCCCTGGGTAATCCGCTAGGCAACCCCTTCGACCGTGATATGCAGTTGAGCCATACCAGCATGTCGCTGGAACTGCTGCGATCCGCAAGCAAGGCAAACACGATTCAGCGCTCGCCTTACAGCTGGAATGGCGATCCAGGCTGGCGTGATGATTACTCGAAAGTCACCGATGAGAATCGCGCAGAGCTGGCTCAAGCCGGCGAAGCCCGTCGAGCTCTGCAGACTGAGATGAAAAAACTCAACCCAAGGCAGCTGATACCAAACCCCTGATATCAACTGCACACAATTGAAACGAACAACGAGAGGCCACTATGAAAACAACAAAACTCTTCCTCGGCAGTGTTCTAACGGCAGTCATTATCATTCAAAGCGCGCTGACTCAAGCCCAGGGCGTGCGTATGTACAACACGGTCAAGACCAAGCTCATGGCGGGAGAGCAGGTAGTTGGAGGCACCGTCGAAACTGCAGACCCGGATATCTACTGCGCTATGGCTAATGCCGGCTTCGATTTCATCTGGATCGAGATGCAACACAGCCCCCTGTCCTTTAGCGAGGTCGCGCGCATGATCTGGGCCTGCCGCGATGCGCCAGCCATTCCCTTCATCCGCGTGCCTGATGACTCCGAAGGCGCTATTCAGAAGGCAACCGATATCGGTGCACTTGGCATTATCGTCCCCATGGTTGATACCCCGGAGAAAATGGAAAATGCCGTGCGCTACGCCAAGTATCCCCCAGCCGGCAGGCGCAGTCAGGGCGGTGGCCAATATGGGCGCCTCTGGGGACGCGACTATCGCCAGACCTGGAATGACAACGTCATGATCATGGCCATGATCGAAACCCTGGAGGGAACTGAGGCATCAGCTGCTATCGCAGCGGTGGATGGCGTGGATGGCATATTCGTTGCCAGTGGCGATTTGGGCAGCTTTAGCGGCAAGCGCCAGGGTGATGCGGAATATGAAGCCCTGGTGACTCAAATCAAGCAAGAGACCGAGGCGGCCGGCAAATTTGTCGGCGGTCCCTCTGCCTGGATGTCATCACGGGACGGCTACAATTTCTTTCAGGCTCCCAGCACCAGCAGCCTGATTCGGATTGGCGCGCGACTGACACTGGAGCAAGCCGACCCCTGTCGGTTCCTTCCCTCCGGTGCTACACCCGTGGAAGGTGAAAATCCCTGCCCCTGAGAGCCGCAACCAGATGCTGGCCGACTCAGGGTTGGGGCACCCTATTACCGGCAATGTAAACAGTTTCGATGGTCTTGGTATTGGCGATATCATCCGCGGGATTCGCGCTGAGTATGCTGAAGTCTGCCCAGCGGCCGGGCTCCAGAGTCCCGATATCAGACATTCCGATGCAGTCAGCTGCGACGCCTGTCGCCGATCGGATAACATCCAGAGGGCTCATGCCGGCGTCCACCATCAGCTGCAATTCCATGTGTTCAAAATAGCCCTGGAAACGGGCTGGCGGACCGGTATCTGTTCCCATGGCGATCGGAATGTCCGCCGCATGCAGCGCACCCACATTGGCTAGCGCCACTTCCAGCCCCGCCTTATAGGCCTGGGCAGCGCGACTATTGGCCATGCGCGACATCCGTTCCGGTGTCTGCAATTGTGCCAGGACTTGCGGGTCTGCCTCTTTCAGAAAATAAGGATCAGAAAAGAACTCAGGCACATCTTCATACACAAAAGTGGACACTTCACGGGTCAGGGTAGGGATATAGCAAACGCCCCGCTCTGCCACCGCCGCAATGAATTCCCTGTCCACTGGCAAATCCCTGATGCTGTGAGCGATCAGGTCTGCTCCAACTCCCAGCATATACTTGGCATCATCGAGGTAAAACAGATGGACAGCGACTGGCAGTCGTCGCATATGGGCCTGTTCCACTAGCGCATCAAACAGGGGCCGCGACATTTTCTGGGTTGCACCAAGATTGTCATCAATGCGCGTCTTGATGAAATTCGCCCCCATATCGGCGTTGCGATTTACCTGGTCTCGGATTACTTGCTCGTCGGCGCCAGCGATTACGCTGCCGGCCACAAATAGCCGGGCCCGCTGCAAACTTGAGCGATATTGTTCATTGCGCAGTGCGAAGCCCGCGGCTTCATCGCCGCCCAGACTATTGACCGTGGTTATACCGTAACGGGCGTATAAACCGAGCTGCCGCATTAGATTCTCGGTACTGTATTCACCGTTCGCATCCAGGCCAACCGTTGCACCGACATGCCCATGGGCGTTGATCATCCCGGGCATCAGGTACTTACCGGACACATCGATCACTTCTGCCCCTTCAGGAATACTCACCGCGGCTCGGGGCCCTACACTGCGAACCCTGCCGTCTGTCACTACCAGTACGCTATCAGGCAACGGCTCAGCATCGGTACCGTCGATAATAGTGCCGCCGACAAAGGCAATAGTGCCCTCGTTGGCGAGCACCGGATTCACACAAACAAGTGCAAAGGTGAACCAAACCAGAAGAGTTTTTTTAATTGTCATGGTGGAGACCTCCTGCTGCTATTGGAGTAGATTTAGCCGCGGTTTTCAAGCAAGGTTCAGCTTAAGCAGCAAGTACCTCAATAACTGTGGTGGCGGCGCATACCATCATTATCACAGCCGCAACTTCCAGATGCGCTACCTTTTCCTGATTCAAGCCAATTAAACATGATTGCAAACAGCTTTTTCAGCAGCGAACGAATGGAAATGCGTCACCCGGTGCCGGAGGACGCGGCGCTGATTTTCCAACGTTATTCGAGCCTGTTGGAAGTCACACGCTTCCTCGGCTGGCCCCGCCATCAGAGCTTGGCCGACAGCAATGCCTTCATCCGATTTTCGGATACCGAATGGGAGAATAATCACTTGGGGCCGCTCTTGTGCTTTGACAGGCAATCCGGCGAGCTCATTGGCAGCGCTGGCCTAGCCATGGAAGATCAGCGCGTCGCATCAACAGGCTGCGTGATCGCGCCCGGGTACTGGGGCCAGGGTTTTGGGACAGAATGCTTGCAGAGCATGAAAGCCTTGGCCAACTCCATGCGATTACTGCGCTTACTGGCTTTTGTGCATCCAGAAAATTCTGCGTCAATTCGGATGATAGAAAAATGCGGATTCAAGCGTGATAGGAGCCGGGCCAAGGAGATGGTGTTTCCGAATTTGCCTGGAGCACCGGTGGTGAGAGCGGATGGTTATGGGTGGGATAGTGGGCAGTATTAGGCGCTGTCTGCGGAGCTTCGCTCCTTTCGAACGGGCACGTGGAATCGGACGGGTAAGACACACACAAAAAAGCCCGCTTCGTTCTGGAGTCAGGTAAGCTGCAGGGGCACGATTGATTCGAATTTTGGCTTAGCCAAAATCCTCACCCCGCTGGGGCAGCCTGTGGTTGTCCAAAATGCGTTTGCATTTTGTCGAACGGACACGTGGAATCAGACGGGTAAGACACACACAAAAAAGCCCGCTAAAGCGGGCTTTTTTGTGTGTGGCGCACCCGGCACGATTCGAACGTGCGACCCCCTAGTTCGTAGCCAGGTACTCTATCCAGCTGAGCTACGGGTGCGTAATCGATATTTCGGCCTGGTGGGCCCCAATCTAGGGCCGGTATTATAGCGAAATCCGTGATTTTTCATAGTCATATGTGAAGCCCAGCGCATTCCTCAGTATCCTGGCTACTTGGGGTGGGATAAACTGCTAAATTAGCCAATCGGAGACGGACTCCGTGTCGTATTTACAGGTAAGGAAGAGGCAAAGGTATATACAATGCGCCGACGGCAACTCATTGACCTGATTAAAAACTTTGGCCCAATTCTGCTGGCTATCGCGCTGATGTTCATGGCGACGCTGGTTTACGCTGACTATGAAGATGGTGTTAATGCGGCATTCGCCGGTGATTTTGACACCGCATTTATTGAGTTCTCTGAAGCGGCTGAAGCCGGCCTGGACCTGGCTCAATATAACCTCGGTATCCTTTACTTCACCGGTCAGGGCGTTGATCAGGACCTGGACCTGGCCTTTAAATGGACTGAAGCCGCAGCGCAGCAGGGACATGTAGATGCCCAGGCCAATCTTGCCAGCCTCTATTTACAAGGCATCGGCACCCCCGAAAACGAGGCGCAAGGGCTTGAATGGTTAGTTAGGGCCGCCAAAAGTGGCCATGCCAACGCGGCGCTATCACTGGCAAATATATATTTTGAGGGCGATCCGGTGGAGCGCGACCTGGTGCAGGCCCACGCCTGGGCCCATATGGCTGGAGTCAATCAACATGATGAAGCCGCGGCATTCATCAGCAAGATAGAACCCCGCCTTGACCCGCAGCAGCTCAGCAGCGCTCGACGACTCTTTGCCCGGTGGCAAATAGAGAACTGATTTAGCCTGACTCTCGACTCTCAGCACTGGTGCTGCACAGCAATTACAATCTGCTGGTGGTGCTGTTCCGCGAGGATATGTTCAGGCCGCTGATCGCAAACTGGGGGGGGGGCGTCGCCAGCCATCTGCTGCGGCGCCTGCGAAGGCAGGTGCTTGCCTATGACAGCGAGTTGCACAAAACGCTCTATCAGAAGACCCTAGCGCTAAATCCACCAGAAAACCGGCAGCAGCCGGGTGAGATTGGCGAGGATGGCCCCATGCAAACAATAGACTTCAGTCTGGACGGAATCACGCTAAGTTTGTTCACGACACCAAGCCAGTTTGGAACGGCTTTGGATACTGGCATGGAAGAATTACTTATCGAAAGCTACTTTCCTGCAAACAAGTTCAGCGAGCAGTTTTTCAGCAAATTGATCAATTAGCCGCAGCGCGCTCTGCTTCTAGCTTTTGTTCAGCCTGCCGGAGCCATAAGTCCAGAGAAGCTGTCCAGCCCTCGGGATCAACAAAGGGGTGCGGATCTCCATCCTGACGATCGGCGAGCATATCGCGACGGGCAAAGACATCTGCGGAAGACTCGTGGTTTGGAATATTCACTTCAATGCCCGTTAGCTGCTGCATCTTTTTGATACTTTGGATATACATTTCGGTGCGCTCCACACCGCTGAAATTCAGTCCAACGCCACCAAACATAAAGGCGCTGTGGGGATAGCCGTTGTCATAGACAGTGAATAGCGTGGACAACACGCCGGGCGTATGACCGGGTGTTTTCATAAAGCGCAGACGAGTTCGCCCCAGGTTCAGCGTGGCACCGTCACTCGCAGAGAGATGACGAATGGGCTTGGGGTAGTCGCGGTAAACAGCAGGCTCTTCTGTCATGGCCCAGTCCTCTTCGGTCATCATGACAACAGCACTAAATTCCTGCTGGAAGCGAATAGCACCACCAATGTGATCGAAGTGCGCATGGGAACCAATCAGGTAGCGAATATCGTTGGGATCGAATCCAAGCTGCCGGATATTGTCTATCATCAGGTCAGTCAATTCTTCATACAGGGCATCAAATACAATCAATCCCTGGTCAGTGACCAGAAGCCAGGACGCAACCCAATCGACCCCAATGTAATAAAGATTGTCAAATACCTGGAATGGCTCCACACGCTGCACTTCAGGATCATGTAAATCATCATCCTGCGCCAGCGTTGCGTTAGACAGAACAAGCAAACAAATAAATACAACTGACCCGATTAGTTTACGCATAATATTCCTTGAACCATCAATCCCGGGGATAGCCTGAGACTGAGACTAATATTTTATGGGCTCTGGCGATTAATCCTGCGCTGCGCCAAAGCGTTACTATTCCAGATTTAGTAACCGCTGATTGCCACTTAATAGGAACGCGGCAATCCTAATTCGTGCTCCGAAATAAAATTCAGAATCATCTCCTGTGAGATTGGAGCCAGTTTCATCAGGCGCGCCTCTCGCCAGTAGCGTTCTACATGATACTCCCTGGCGTAGCCAAAACCACCGTGAGTTTGTATCGCGGCATCAGCGGCGAAAAAGCCTGCCTCGGCCGCTAACCATTTCGCCATATTGGCTTCGGTACCGCAGGGCAACCCCTGATCAAGCTTCCAGGCTGCCTTCTGCACCATCAGTTCCGCTGCATCCAGTCGCGTTCTAGCTTCAGCCAGAGGAAACGCGATGCCCTGATTTTGCCCGATAGGCCGACCAAAAACGATTCTTTCGTTAGCATAATTAACTGCGCGGCGGAGGGCCGCTCGACCAATGCCCACTGCCTCAGCAGCAATCAAAATTCGTTCCGCGTTGAGGCCATCCAGCAGATAACGAAAGCCCTGCCCCTCTTCTCCCACACGATCAGCTTCACTTACGAGGAGTTCATCATACACAACCTCGCAGGTCCTCACGGCGTTTCGCCCCAGTTTTGGGATCGGTGAAATGGAGACTTCGGGCTTGTTCAATTCGGCAAACAACAGGGTCATACCCTCTGTCTTGCGCGCTACGCTGTCTTTGCTCTGGGTGCGGACCAGCAGCAGGACCCGCTCCGCCTCGACAGCCTTGGTTGTCCAGACTTTCCTGCCCTTAACGACATAGTTACCACCCTCGCGACGAGCGCCGGTCTCTATCGACGTTGTATCACTACCAGCATTGGGCTCAGTAACGCCAAATGCGACCTGTAGCTTGCCAGACGCCACATCAGGCAGATAGCGGGATTTCATCTCTTCCGAACCATGTTTAATCACTGGGTGCATGCCAAACATGGAAAGATGCAAGGGTGTCGCACCATTCATCGCTGCGCCGGAGGCTGCGACCTGCTCCAGCACCACAGCAGCCTCTTGCACACCCTTGCCGGCACCACCATAAGACTCGGGAATCGCTATTCCAATCCATCCCGCGGTTGCCATCGCATCATAAAAATCCTGGGGATACTTTTCCTCGCGATCATGAGCCTCCCAATAATCATCAGGAAAATCGCGACAAATTCTGGCAACCGCCTCTCGAATGAGTTTGAGATCTTCAGATTCGAAAAAATCCACAGTGAAACCTAGCTGGTCTGGCCGCTGATGTGCGCGGCAATAGCAAGAATCTGTTGGGCCCGCTTGAGATGTGGCACATCAACCATTTGTCCCTTGTAGGCAAAAGCCATTTTACCACTCGACTTATTATCAGCGAAGGCGGCAAGCAATTCTTTAGCCTCAGCGATTTCGGCGCTGCTAGGCGTAAAAGCGCGGTTGACGATATCGACCTGGCTCGGGTGAACCGTCAGCTTGCCGCGGAAGCCCATAGCAGCAGCTTCTTTACACTCTTTCTCCAACCCCTGGCTATCGGAAATTTCTACATACACTGAGTCGATAGGCTGCACGTTACTGGCTACGGCAGCGAGCAAGCAAGTTGATCTCACATAGCGAAACACATCGAGGTACTCGCCTTCGGCATTACGTTTGGACTTGGAGCCTAGCGCGCCCGCCAAATCTTCTGCACCCCATGTGAGTCCATCCACGCGCCCATTGCCCGCCATGGTTGGTAGTGCAAACACAGCCTCAGGCGCTTCCGTTCCTATGAGGAGCAATGAAATAGCGCCAGATGTCACTCCATGTTTTCTCTCCAGAGCAGTAACAAGCTGATCTACCGCATCAACATTGGCCCGATTAAGCACCTTCGGCAGCACTAAACCATCGGGTGTCGCTGCCACCACCGCCTCCAGGTCCTCCCTACCCCAAGGGGAGTCCTGAGGATTGATTCGCACCAGGCACTCTTGCGCGCCAAAATCGGCCTGACTAATCCAGTCGCACACGGCCTGCCGTGCATCGGCCTTGTTCTCCGGGGTGACGGAATCCTCCAGATCCAGAATCAGGCTGTCAGCATTCAAGCTCAATGCTTTCTCAAACATACGCGCATTGCCGCCAGGCACAAAATGCAGCGAGCGGCGCAAACCTTTGGCACCTGGGCTGGGAGTTACGGCCATGACTAGTCCTTGTTCTCTTGATGGGAGGGTGATCGCAACATCATGCCTTTACGCAGACAATCACAGACGACTTCGCCACGCTGATTTAGCGCAAGGTGACGAAACCAGACGATGCCACGGTCCGGCTTGGTCCGGGATTCACGCTTGTCCATAATTTCCGTGGATACGCTGAGTGTGTCCCCAAGAAAAACAGGATTGGGAAACTCTGTCTTTTCCATTCCCAGATTGCCAATTGTGGTGCCAAGCGTGGTATCAGCAACCGACAGGCCTACTACCAGACCCAGGGTAAACAGGCTATTGACGAGTATCTGCCCGTGTTGCGATTGACTGGCAAACTCCGCATCAAGGTGCAGAGGTTGTGGATTGTGGGTAAGCGTACTGAAAAGCAGGTTGTCTGTTTCAGTAATAGTACGATGGGGCTGATGCTCAAACACCATTCCCACTTCCAGTTCTTCGAAGTACTTGCCAGACACAGTTAAACCGCCAACGACTCAGACTTTTCAATAAGGCCACATTGTAGTGGCAACATCCCATGGCATCCATTAAATTCCCTAAGCAAATTGGGACGGGGGATTGCCCGCAATGAACGAAATCAAGCTGCAACAATGGATCGGCAGAAACGAGACTGTCGATGACATTATAGGTCTCACACCTACGCGGGCCCTGGCCGCCACCTTTAATCGCCAGACTAAGATCTTCGCCCAGAGCCAGCTTCCCGCCCTTTGGCACTGGCTGTATTTTCTTGAAACTGCCGCCCAGCAAGACCTGACCCCTGACGGCCACCGGCAGCGCGGTGGCTTTTTACCTCCCATCACCCTGCCTCGCCGCATGTGGGCAGGCAGTCAGCTGCAGTTTCACCTGCCAGTCAATATCGGCGACCCGCTCACTCGCAGTTCAACCATCCACAGCATCAAAGAAAAGACAGGCCGCAGTGGTAGCCTGGCTTTTGTTAAGGTTCAGCACGAGATTTCCCGGTCGGGACAGCTCTGCATCACCGAATCCCAGGACATCGTCTATCGCGAGGCTGCAAAGCCAGGCGCATCACTCCCTGCTGGCGAACCTGCAGACTCCGTCAGCGATTTCCAGCTGCAATTTCAGGCAGATTCACGCCTGCTGTTTCGATATTCTGCGCTCACCTTCAATGCCCACCGCATTCACTATGACACCCCTTATGTTACCGAGGTCGAGGGATACCCTGGGCTTATCGTACACGGGCCTCTGCTGGCGACCATGATGCTGGAGCTACTGTGGCAAAACCTGCCAGAGGCCCAGCTAAGCGCCTTCGAATTCAAGGCCCTTCGTCCCGTATTTGACAACCAGGCGTGCACCATCCGCGCCACCAGCCCTGACAGCGAGGGCAATGTCCGACTTTGGATCGCAGACCATGAAGGAGCCCTCTGCATGCAGGGCCAGGCCAATATACGGCCCTAGAGTGTTCTTCATTACACCCGCCTTGTGATATTATGCGCGCGTTTTCGGCCACAGCCGGAAATCATAGTGACTTGAAAGTTACGGAGAGTTGGCCGAGTGGCTGAAGGCGCGCCCCTGCTAAGGGCGTATAGGTTTACCCCTATCGAGGGTTCGAATCCCTCACTCTCCGCCACACACAAAAAAGCCCCGCATTGCGGGGCTTTTTTGTGTGTGGCGCAAAGTGATCCAGGTAAAAACCCCTAGGTTCGGCAATAGGCGAACGCATTTTGAACAGCCGCAGGCTGCTCCACCGGGATTCGGTTTTTGGCTGAGCCGAAAACCGAATCCATCCCTCCCCAGCCCCCAATTCAGCACTCACCCCGAAAAACCCAACCCCCAAACACCAAAAAACCCGACCACCAAACCGATGACCGGGTCTTCAATACTTCCAACCGCAGGCAGTTAGAGCCCTAAGACTCCCCTTCCCCCTGCGCATCACCACCTTTCTCTTTCTGGATGCGCTGGTAAATCTCTTCGCGGTGGACTGCCACCTCTTTGGGCGCGTTCACGCCAATTCTAACCTGATTACCCTTAACCCCTAGCACGGTAACCGTTACATCATCCCCAACCATCAATGTCTCGCCGATACGGCGCGTCAGTATCAACATTGTAATTCTCCATTACTCATTCCTTTGTGTACTCCTTTGGTGCAGGTCAAGCCCCGAAAGGCCGTCGGGCCAATTGCAACTGCCCGTTAACGGAGCGCGGTCTTTCTCCTGGTTGTTTCTCCCGTTTGATTCGAGTCTTCCGACTCTTTCAAGTTTTCGAACTTGTCGGACAACCTCCGCCCTGCGCTCGCTGACCCACACGATACGGGCACTTCAGAGAGTTAGACCGGGTTGAGGTCAGTTTTCTGCCCGCAGCATGTCCCTAGTATCTGCCTATATTGACGCCTTGCCAACCGTTTAGAGCCGGAAATGAGTCACATTTAGCCGCTTAACTAACTCAATCACTGCTGTTTTCGGCGTCCGGATCACCCAATTCGAAGGCACTGTGAAGCGCACGCACTGCAAGTTCGAGGTATTTTTCCTCGATGACAACGGAGATTTTGATCTCTGAGGTAGTGATGATTTGAATATTGATATTCTCTTCCGCAAGGGCTTTAAACATCTTGCTGGCAATGCCGGCATGGGATCGCATACCCACCCCAACCAGAGAGACCTTGCAGATTTTCTTGTCCAGGATTACCTCGCGAGCCTCTAGCGAGTTAGACACGGAGTCCAGAATCGCCTTGGTCCTGTCACCTTCCGCACGCTTCACTGTGAATGTGATGTCGTTGGTACCATCCGCTGCCACGTTTTGCACAATGACATCGACTTCAATGCCAGCATCACTCACTGGACCAATCACGTTGTAGGCGATACCGGGAACATCGGGCACACCGGTTACGGTAAGCTTGGCTTCATCGCGTTCGAATGCGATTCCTGCAATGCTTGGATCTTCCATTGCTGTGTCTTCCTCCAGACTAATAAGGGTACCTGGACCTTCTTCAAAAGTGGAAAGGACTCTTAACGGGACTTTGTATTTGCCCGCAAATTCCACTGAGCGAATTTGTAGCACTTTCGCCCCAAGGCTGGCCAACTCCAACATCTCTTCAAAAGTAATACTGCTGAGCAGGCGCGCATCTTCGACCACGCGAGGGTCAGTTGTGTAAACACCCTTGACATCGGTATAGATCTGACACTCATCTGCATCCAAAGCTGCAGCCAATGCAACCGCGGTAGTATCGGAACCACCCCGCCCGAGAGTAGTTATACAACCATTCTCATTAACGCCCTGAAATCCCGCAACCACGACAACATTCTGTTGCTCCAGTTGCGCCATGATTCGGGTGCTATCTATCTCACGAATTCGCGCCTTGGTATGCGCTTCATCAGTAAGGATGCGAACCTGACCGCCGGTGAACGAGCGCGCACCGTAACCGCGCTTTTCCAACGCCATGCAGAGCAAAGCGATGGTTACCTGCTCGCCGGTGGAAAGCAGAACATCCATTTCTCTTGGCGTCGGTTGTTCCATCATTTCCAGGGCCAAGGCGGTCAGGCGATTCGTTTCTCCACTCATCGCGGATACCACAATCACCACGTCGTCGCCGCAGTCACGAAATTTGGCAATCTTTTCTGCGACCGCTTCAATTCGTTCGACTGAGCCGACTGAGGTGCCACCATATTTTTGAACAATCAGAGCCATATCTGCTCCACCTATATAAGGCGCTCCTCCAGCCACGAATGCACGCTATCCAGCGCTGCGGGCAATTTTTCAGGTTCGCTGCCACCAGCCATAGCCATGTCTGGCCTTCCGCCACCTTTGCCCCCCACCTGCTGGGCGACCATGTTTACCAGCTCACCGGCCTTCACCCGGTCAGTTAAATCCTTGCTGACACCGGCCACCAGATTTACCTTGCCATCACCTGCACTGCCCAGCACGATCACAGAGGTACCCAGCTTGTTCTTCAATTGATCCATGGTGTCCCGCAGCGACTTGGGATTAAAACCCTCCAGCTTCGCAACTAGCACTTTGGATCCAGCCAATTCCACAGCACTTGCACTGAGATCATCACCAGCGCTTGCCGCCATTTTCGATTTCATTTGCTCGAGCTGTTTTTCCAGGGCCTTATTCTGACTGATCAGGCCGGTCAACTTGTCGAGAATTTCATCAGTGCCGGATTTCAGCAGTGCCGCAGTATCACGAAGTATCGACTCTTCCTTCTCAACTAGCGCCAATGCTCCATGCCCGGTGACCGCCTCAATCCTGCGCACGCCCGCAGAAATACCTGACTCACTCGTAATCTTGAACAGGCCTATATCACCCGTTCGATCAACGTGACAGCCGCCGCAGAATTCAATGGAATAGTCGCCACCCATTGAAACAACACGCACCTCATCACCGTACTTTTCACCAAACAGTGCCAGGGCACCCTTTTCACGAGCTGCCTCAATTCCCATGACTTCCTTGTCCACACCGGAGTTACTAAGAATTTCGGCGTTCACCTGTTCTTCGATTTGTTTAAGTTCTGCCGCACTGACTGGAGAATTGTGTGAAAAATCGAAGCGCAACCTGTCAGCTGCGACTAGTGAACCTTTTTGCAGGACGTGAGATCCGAGAACATTGCGAAGTGCTGCATTCATTAGATGGGTTGCAGAATGATTCAAGGTAATCGCTGCCCGGTCATTGCCTGCAACCAGTGCTCGCACCTGGTCACCGACGTTCAAGTTGCCGCTGACCAACTTGCCGCGGTGCAGGAATACATCTGACTGTTTCTGGGTGTCCGATACTTCGAAGCGGGCGCCGCTATTTTCCAGAAGCCCGCTATCACCAATCTGCCCGCCGGATTCTCCGTAAAATGGCGTCGAATCGAGAATAACTATCACCTCAGAATCGACAGGGACGGTATGCAGTTTTTCGTTTGCCAATGAATAGATCCCTATTACCCTACCATCGCCCTGAAGGCTGGTGTAGCCAGTGAATTCAGTCGCAGCAAGTCGATCGAGATTGAGCTTGTCTACAGCAGTGAAGTGGCTCGCCGCACGGGCCTGCTCTCGCTGTACACTCATCGCTGCCTCAAAACCATCCATGTCAAGAACGAGATCCTGTTCGCGGGCAATGTCTGCCGTGAGGTCAACTGGGAATCCGTAAGTGTCATACAATTTGAACACAGTCTCGCCGGCGATAACATCTCCCTGCAGTTCTGCGATCGCTTTTTCGAGAATGGCCATTCCATTTTCTAGTGTGCGCGCAAATTGCTGCTCCTCTTCCATCAGGACTTTTTCGACAAATTCCTGTTTTCGGTACAGCTCTGGATAAGCCTCACCCATAGCGCGAGCAAGAGACGCCACAATTTTATAGAAGAAGACTTCTTTTACGCCGAGACGGTATCCATGTCTGACGGCGCGTCTCACTATGCGTCTGAGCACATAACCTCTGCCTTCATTTGAGGGAATGACGCCATCGACAACTAAAAAGGCACAAGACCGTATGTGATCGGCAATCACTCGGAGTGAGTTATTTTCGAGGTCTTGAGTATTGGTAATTTTGGCGATGTCGCGTATTAGTGCAGCGAACAGATCTATCTCATAGTTGCTGTGCACATCCTGAAGCACTGCCGCCAACCTTTCCAAACCGGCACCGGTATCCACCGAGGGCTTGGGCAATGGCATCATCGAGCCATCGGCTTTACGTTCGAACTGCATAAAGACCAGGTTCCAGATCTCAATGTAGCGGTCCCCATCTTCGTCTGGACTACCTGGTGGACCACCGGGAACGTCGGGCCCATGATCATAGAATATTTCAGAACAGGGCCCGCAGGGGCCGGTGTCACCCATCGCCCAGAAGTTATCCTTTTCCCCCAACCAGGAGAATCGGTCTGGGTCGACTTTGATTTCATCCATCCAGATCGCCGCAGCCTCATCGTCTTCCTCGTAAACGGTGATCCAGAGTTTCTCCGGAGGCAATCCCAATTCAACAGTCAGAAATTCCCAGGCAAACTGAATAGCCTCACGTTTGAAATAATCTCCGAACGAAAAATTCCCGAGCATCTCGAAAAAAGTATGGTGGCGAGCCGTATATCCCACATTCCCGAGATCATTATGCTTGCCACCAGCACGCACGCAGCGCTGTGAGCTGGTGGCCCTGACTCGTTCTCGCTTCTCATCGCCAAGGAATACATCTTTGAACTGCACCATCCCGGCATTAGTGAATAGCAGGGTTGGATCGTTCGCCGGCACCAGTGGGCTGCTGGATACTATCTCGTGGTCTCGCGCGGCAAAGAATTCGAGAAATTTCTGTCTTATTTCTGCAGATTTCATCTGATCAACTTTAAAGTACTGATTATCGAATTAGAGTGATTGTCCGGAGCATCCGCCCCGCTCAAAAAGGCACAGGATTATAGCGCTTATTGACTGGAGGTTGCAGGCCTAAGTGCCGGTAAGTCCTGCAAAAAATGCGAGATTCTTTTGAATCCTGGCCAATTGTCAGGGTTTAGCGGAGGACTCCATGCTGTTTGTGGAGCGAGCATGCTGGTTTTGGCACGAGAATTCAGCTTTGGACTAGTCAGAATTCTCTTCATCGCTTCTTCCCAGCAGGCTCGATGAGCTTGGGGTAAAGCTGAAATTGGTGATTATTTTTTCTTTCGGCACTCGCAGATTGCCGTCACTGGATAGCATGATGGCCACTGGGCGCGTCTGCGGAAAGTGGCTGAGTACAATAGCCACAATGATGAGGAAGGGGACGCATAGAAACATGCCAGGGATTCCCCAAATGGCATTCCAAAGTGCGAGATTGAGCAGAATCACGACCGGACTGAGGTTGAAGGACGAGCCCATCAGTCGCGGCTCCAGAATATTCCCAATACAAATCTGCAGCGCACCAATGCCAAGTAGCACCAAAACAAATAGTGTATATCCGTCCGATTGCGCCAGGGCTATGAGGGCCGGAAAAATCGTTGCGACAATTGAACCTACTGTCGGAATGAAATTAAGTAAAAAAATCAGAAGACCCCAGACGGCAGCGAAATCCACCCCTACCGTAAATAGAAATGTAAAACTCAATATTCCAGTCAAGGAACTGGTAAACATCTTGATGCTTATGTATTTCTGGATATCGTCCCGAATGCGCGTGATGATGCGATGCGCCTCATCTTCCCTATCAGAATTACTCACCAGCGCTGAGATTTTATTACTGAAATGCCCCTGCTCAAGGAACAAGAAGCCCAGGTAAATTAGAATCAGCCCTCCGTTGGCCAGGATGCCA
>Ga0181559_10001389_pt1 | contig 23713 bp, 19 predicted proteins | sample 011ome_21_FD_133752 | JGI IMG/M metagenome (GOLD analysis project Ga0181559, IMG submission 133752) | Coastal salt marsh microbial communities from the Groves Creek Marsh, Skidaway Island, Georgia - 011508AT metaG (megahit assembly) | ecosystem: Environmental > Aquatic > Marine > Intertidal...
ATGACCAATAACCCGCTTGAGGGCCTGCGCTCGATTGAAAAACGACCCGCCAGCATCATCATCACGGATTGGTTAACGCCTGGCCTGACCGGGGCTGAACTGACCCGCCGCATTCGTGCGATCGATCGAAGTCACGACCACTGCTCTTATGTCTTGCTGTTGACTGCTCGAGACGACCATAAACTGCTCAACGAGGCGTTTAACCACAGTGTTGACGACTTTATCAACAACGCCCAGTTGGCTACCCAGTTACTGCCAAAACTGGTCGCCGCGTCTACAGCTATCCGACGCCAAAATGACATGGCGCATCGCAATAGAGAACTGAAGCGTGAACTTGAGGCCTTGCAAACGACCGACTTGATCGACCCAGTCACCGGTTTAGGCAACCTGAAATTTACAGAACAACGACTAACCGACTTACTGACGGAATCCAGCGCCAGGGGTGGCGTTGCCTGTGTGTTGCTCGTTGGTGTGAGTAACTTCGATGTAATTACCGAACAATACCAAACCGCTGCGGCCAATGAACTCATGGCCAGCATGAGCGCAAAAGTTCGGCAACTGGTGCGGCCTCTTGATCTCGTAACACGCCCGATGCAAAACACTTTTGCCGTCACCACCCTGCAGGACAATTTGGCCAACTGCACCTCACAAAGCTTCAGCCGTGTTTTCGACAGCCTGTACATGCACTCTTTCCGCACATCCAGCGGTTATATACCGGTTGTTGTTGGCGTATCAATTGCAGCAGCTGATGCCAGCACTGGCTACCCACGGGCTCAGGAATTTCTCGAATTTGCCCGCCTTGGGCTGGCAAAGTCTTACACCAGCGGCACTATCGAAGTTCGCCCGTTTGATCCAACCCTCTACCAAGCAGCATTTTATGAAAGACACAACGCCGAACGATAAGCAACGTATTGGCAAGGTTACTACCCGCGCAGGCGACAGCGGCAACAGCAAACTCGCTACTGGCCGGACGGTGGGCAAGCATGAGCCTATTTTTCAGGCCATTGGTTCAGTCGACGAGCTTAATTCTCACGTCGGCCTATTGATCAGTCTGCTCGACAACCCAGCCAGTGACCTTGCCGAGACGACACACACCGCAACCCTAAAAACGATACAACAAGATCTGTTCAATCTGGGCGCCGTGATGGCGATGGAGGGCCAATTTGACGCTCCATCGCCTACATCTTTGGAAGATGAAGTCGCAACTTTGAACGCAAAACTACCTCCGCTGACAGAGTTTGTATTACCCGGAGGCGGTATGGCAGCCGCACAAAGCCACGTTTGTCGTACGGTTTGCAGACGCAGTGAATCGGATATGTGGCGCCTCATTCAAGACATCGGGCTGACAGTAGAGAACTACACAGCGGCAGCGCGCTATCTCAACCGCTTGAGCGACTACTTTTTTGTACTGGCAAGAACCCTCACCGCCACCGAAGAGGAGCAGTGGCAAGGCCCTAACAATGCGTGATTATCCAGTCACGCCAGCCATGACCTAGAGCGCTAAGCGCCGCACGTCGTTCAGCGCGGTGGTGATGTTCCCCATAAATCGTCCGCCATCAGCGCCATTGATTACCCGGTGATCATAAGACAAAGACAAGGGCAGGACCTTGCGCGGGACGAACTGTTCACCTTGCCAAAGTGGTTTAGTCTGAAGTTTGGCCACGCCTAAAATCGCCACTTCCGGGGCATTTACAATCGGTGTAAAGCCCGTTCCACCGAGCGCTCCTAGACTGGAGATGCTAAAGGTGCCGCCCTGCATCTCGTCAGGCGCCAGTTTTTTCTCGCGTGCCTTATCAGCCAGTTCGGCAATTTCCACAGATAACTCCCAGATGCTTTTCGCATCTGCGGACTTGATCACCGGCACCACCAATCCCTGGGATGTATCGACCGCCAGACCGATATTGATGTAGCGCTTAAGCACCAGTTGTTGCCCATCCTCATGTAGCGAAGCGTTGAACTGAGGGTGTGCCGCAAGCGCTTTACAACACGCTTTGATCAGAAAGGCGAGTGTAGTCACTTTGACACCCCGCGCTTGCGCTTCAACCCGCAGCGATTGACGAAAATCTTCAAGGTCTGAAATATCGACTTCATCGTGGGCGGTGACATGGGGCAAATTCACCCAACTGCGATGCAGATTGGTCGCCCCATGCTGCTGTATGCGGGTCAATGGCACCATTTCAATTGGCCCAAACTTTGCGAAGTCAACAGCCGGAACGTGGGGCCAACCAGTCGGCGACGGGGCAGCGTTGCTGGCCATCGGCGCAGACAGCAGTCGTTGTTTGACATGCGCCTTGATATCGTCCTTCGTGATGCGTCCGCGATTACCTGAACCTGCTACTTGTTCAAGCGACACTCCAAGCTCACGCGCCAAGCGCCGGACAGCAGGCCCGGCATACACTCGCGCAGCCGCCTTTTGCTGTAGCTCAGGCACGGCCTCTGGCGCCTCCGCAAGCGCAGACGGCTCACCGGGTGGTGGTTGTTCAGCGAGGTCTGGAGGGGCATTCGACTGGGCTTGCGTCGGCTGCGAAGGCCCGGGCAAATGCACTTCATTTTGATCCGGGGTCACCGCCAGTGTAGCAATCAGGCTCCCCTGCTCGATTTCCTGTCCCACTTCCACCGCCAAGCTCAAGACCTCACCCGCCTGCTCAGCCGTAATTTCCATCGAAGCTTTGTCAGACTCTAGGACAACCAACAAATCGTTGGCCTCGACCCGATCACCCAGTGCGACCATGACTTCTATCACCACCACGCCGGTGGCCTCGCCCAAATCCGGGACCAGGACCTCTAACTGCACCGCATCTGCAGACGTCTCTCCGTCGGCGCCAGACTCTCGAGCAACACGGCTCACATCAGCAACCGGTTGTGCAGGGGATTGCGTCTGAACACTCTGATCTGGTGCAGTCGTTCCAGTAGAGCCCGAGGCTACCTGACCGTCTGGCGCATCTGCGCCTTGCGCCATACCCATCACGGACGCGATCACGTCGCCTTGCTTTATTTCATCCCCGATTTTCACGGAAAACGCCTTCAGCGTACCCGCTATGGGCGAGGGAATTTCCATCGAAGCCTTATCAGACTCAATGACAATCAAGACGTCATTTTCGCGCACTTCAGCCCCCACCGAAGCGCACAGTTCGATGACTTCAACGGTTTCAATGTCACCTAGATCAGGCACAACTACATCCATGATTCTCTCTTTATCTCTCTATCTGTCTTTATCTCGTTTTGTCTAATTACCTGAAAACGTGACCGGAATGGCTGATGTACAGTGGGGTTCATACATTTCAAATCGACACTTTTCGTTCGCCTGCTAGGACAGGCGAGGGTTATCTTTATCCTCGCTTATACCCATCTTTAAACGCGCCTGGGCTACTTCCTGAGTAGAAATGACCTGCGACTGCGCAAGCTTAGACAGCGCAGCAAGCACCACGAAGTGCCGATCAACCTCAAAAAAGTGCCGCAATTTTTCGCGCGTATCGCTGCGGCCAAAACCATCCGTGCCCAGCACATGGTAAGGCGCAGATATGCCGCCGCGTATCTGCTCTGGGAAAGATTTAACATAGTCGCTGGCTGCGATTACAGGCTCGTTTCCCGGCAAGCAGGCGGCCACATAGCTCACCCGCGGCGCAGACTCTGGGTGTAACAGATTCCAACGTTCTACGTCAGCCAGATCTCTGGCCAGCTCGGTAAAACTGGTCACGCTCCAAACTTCCACGGCAATCTCATGCTCCTGTGCCAGAATCTCAGCCGCGGCTTCTACCTCGCGCAGAATGGCACCACTACCCAGTAGTCGAACCCGCTTACTCGGTGACCCCGCAGCCGAGGGAGAGACTGCAGCGAGTTTATACATGCCGCGCAAGATGCCTTCTTCTGAGCCATCAGGCATGGCCGGATGCGGATAATTCTCGTTCATTACCGTGATGTAAAAGTAGACCGATGCCTGATCTACATACATCCGTTTCAAACCCGCTTGGATAATCACCGCCAGTTCATAGCTGTAACAAGGGTCGTAACTGATGCAGTTAGGGATTGAGGCGGACAAAACATGACTATGCCCATCCTGATGCTGTAGACCTTCGCCATTCAAAGTTGTGCGGCCTGCAGTGCCGCCGAGCAAAAATCCGCGCGCACGCAGGTCCCCTGCCGCCCAACTGAGATCGCCCACTCGTTGAAAGCCAAACATGGAGTAATAAATATAAAAAGGAATCAGCGTGAAGTTATGGTTACTGTAGGAAGTAGCAGCGGATAACCAGGCGGCAAAGGCGCCAGCCTCGTTAATCCCTTCTTCCATCACCTGACCTTCTTTCGACTCCAGGTAGGAATTCAGTTCATCAGCATCTTCAGGTTCGTACAGCTGTCCCACCGAAGAATAGATGCCGAGTTGACGAAACATCCCCTCCATACCGAAGGTACGCGCTTCATCGGGGACGATCGGTACAATTCTCTGACCAATATTCTTATCCCGCACCAGCGTGGCGAGAATTCGGACAAAAGCCATGGTTGTGCTGATGCTGCGCTGACCACTACCCTTGAGTTGCGACGCAAAAACATCGAGTTCAGGCACCGCAAGGCGGGTGGGGTCGACGGTGCGCTGGGGGATTGAACCACCGAGCGCGGCTCGTTTTTCGCGCAGATAAACCATTTCCGGCGCATCATCTGCCGGTCGGTAGTAGGGTATGTTCTCCAACTCGGCATCATTCAGGGGTATATCGAAGCGATCTCGAAAGGCTTTCAGTTCGGCCAGGTTAAGCTTTTTGACTTGATGGGTATCGTTTTCAGATTCCCCAGCATCGCCCATACCATACCCTTTAATTGTTTTCGCCAGGATGACCGTGGGCTGACCCGTATGGTGCACCGCAGCGTGGTACGCTGCGTAAACCTTGTACGGATCGTGACCACCGCGATTAAGCCTGTAAATGTCTTCATCGGAGAGGTTTTCGACCATTTTGATCAGCTCTGGATCCTGGCCAAATAATTTCTCACGGACATAGCCCCCACCCTTAGCCTTAAAATTCTGATACTCGCCGTCGACGGTCTCGTTCATACGTTGCTGCAGCAAGCCACCCTCATCCCGGGCCAACAGAGGATCCCAGAGTCTGCCCCATACCACTTTGATGACATTCCACCCTGCTCCCCGAAAGTAGCCTTCCAACTCCTGAATAATTTTGCCGTTACCGCGCACGGGGCCATCAAGTCGTTGCAGATTACAGTTAACGACAAAAATGAGGTTATCCAGTTTCTCTCTGCCGGCCAGGGCCAAAGCGCCAAGAGATTCTGGCTCATCTGTTTCGCCATCACCTAAGAACGCCCAAACTTTACGGTCTGCCATCTCTAGCAAACCCCGGCTATCCAAATATTTCATAACGTGGGCTTGATAGATCGCCTGCAGCGGGCCAAGGCCCATAGAAACTGTTGGGAACTGCCAATAATCTGGCATCAGCCATGGATGAGGATAAGAGGAGAGCCCATCACCGTCGACTTCCTGTCGAAAATTATCCAAATCCTTTTCATTTAGGCGACCTTCCAAATAAGAGCGCGCATAGACTCCTGGCGCAGAGTGCCCCTGAAAATAAATCAAGTCACCTGGATTGCCTCCATCCGGACCCTTAAAAAAATAGTTATACCCGACGTCATACAAAGTGGCCGATGAAGCAAAACTGGAAATATGTCCACCCAATTCGCCCGCTTTCGAATTGGCCCTAACCACCATGGCCAATGCATTCCAGCGGATCAAAGAACGAATACGCCGTTCCATGAACAGGTCACCAGGCATGAAGGCTTCTTTGGCTGGCGGAATGGTGTTGTGGTAGGCCGTACTCACAGTGTAAGGCAGGCTGGCACCGGTTTTTGTCATGCGCGCTGAAAGCCGCTCAAGCAAAAAATTAGCACGCTCAATGCCGTCGTTTTCCAGTACGTACTCTAAAGAGGCTAACCATTCTTTGGTTTCTTCAGAGTTAATGTCTTCTAATCCTGTTTTGATCATCTTGTTATACTGCTCTCACCTGCGATGAACTCCTTGCCATCAATGTTTACTGGATCGCCCATTGATCCGGAGGCTCCTGTCTCGGCTCTCGATGTTTCGCTCGTCATCCGCCGGTGCAAGTTTACCAAGAAGCCACACCAGTCAAAAAAAGGACCCGGATCCCCTTTGCGCCCTGGCGCGATTTCATTGTGCCCAACAATCGAATCTATGCTGATGCTCGAATAGCGTCCCAGAATCGCGGTGCACGTGCGCAACAGCGTATCGTACTGTGCCAACGTGAACGCTGTGTGTACTGACCCCTCTAATTCAATACCGATAGAATACCCGTTACACCCAGAACGCCCTCGCCATGATGACAAGCCCGCGTGCCAGGCAGCCCGATCAAAACGAACATATTGTTGAACATGACCCTGACGATCAATCAGCAAATGTGGTGCAACACGCACGCCCCGCAAATCAGCAAAAGTTGGATGCGCTGCGCAGTCCAGGCAGCCAACAAAGAGGTCGTGAGGGTAACCGGTTCCAAATTCGCCCTCGGGCAGAGAAACACAATGAATCACCACCAACTCAGGCATCCTGTTCCCGGGGCGCGACTCCGCATGTTCAGTGGCGCGCCATTGGGCATCAATCAATCTGTGTTGCGCGTCTATCGCGTGCGTCTGATTTACAATCATCATTCCGTTTGAAAAACTGACTTAACCACCGGCCAGTGCTTGCCGGGACGGCTATGGCGACTACAATTGTCTGCCTTTACAGCGCCAAACACCACCGACCGGTAATCAATTCATGAAAATTTTCGACCAATCATTCTCCGACAGCGTGATCAGGAATGTCCGTGAAGCTTTGGCGGAAGATCTCGGCAGCGGCGACGTCTCCGCCGCGCTGATCGACCCAGAGCAACCCGCACAGGCTCGGGTCATCACGCGTCAAGCAGGCGTGTTCTGCGGCTCAGCTTGGGTCAACGAGACCGCAGCTCAAGTTAGCGAGACAATCGGCCAGACCATTGAGGTGACATGGCACACTGAGGATGGTCAGGTGCTGCAGCCAAACGACACGCTCTTCTTGCTCGCAGGCCCCGCCGCAGGCTTATTGACTGCAGAACGCACAATGCTGAATTTTGTCCAGTTATTGTCCGGCACAGCCACTAAAACTGCCTATTACCGAAGTCTGATCCAGGGCACGAGGGCCACACTACTCGATACCCGAAAAACTTTACCTGGCTTACGCTTGGCACAAAAATATGCGGTCTCCTGCGGCGGCGGACAGAATCACAGAACCGGATTATTCGATGCGTTCTTACTCAAAGAAAATCATATCGCTGCTGCCGGTGGCATCACCGCAGCCATTGGCCTGGCACGCACGCAAAGACCGGAGCTGACATTAGAGGTGGAAACAGAAAACCTGGAGGAGTTACGTGAGGCCATCGCTGCGGGTGCGGATATCGCCATGATTGACAATTTCAGCCTGGATGACTCCATAACCGCCGTTGCTATAGCCAACGGTAAGATCAAACTGGAGGCTTCTGGCGGTATTGACGAAGCGAGCATACTCGATATCGCAGCCACCGGTGTGGATTACATTTCCGTAGGTGAGTTAACAAAAAATATAGATCCGCTGGATCTCTCAATGCGATTTATCTAGCCCTGATGATGACTCGCCTGCACGCCTTTTTGATTCATCTGGGCGTTAGCTTGATGATCTTTTTGGGTCTCGCCTGGCTCATCGTCTATCAGTGGTACCCGGGGCTTTTTCTGGACACAGATGGTGGATGGCGCGGCCTGCGCATCATCCTCGCGGTAGATTTAGTACTCGGGCCACTGCTGACGTTGATTGTGTTTAAACCCAACAAACCCGGCTTACGCACCGACCTGACCCTGATCGGCGCATTGCAGATGTTATGCCTGCTTGCGGGTACGTGGATTGTTCACAGCGAAAGGCCCATCGCTGTGGTTTACGTTGAAGGCCGTTTCACCAGTATGAGCGCCGACGACTATGTGCTCGCCCAGGGGAAGCGCCTGCCCGACTTAACCGACTACCCCGGGCCTTCGCCTAAGTGGGTCAAAGTCCAGCTGCCTGAGGATTCTGACCAGCGCGCTGAACTCCGCGCCAGAACCATTCGAACCGGTCAGACCTTAAATACTCAAGTGAACACTTATGTCCCGTTTTCGGCGCTGGATCCCGATTTTTTAAGCGAAGCTCAGAACCTATCGGAAATCGTCGCGAACCCAGCCTGGGCAAAACGACTGGATAACTGGCTCAACACGCACAATCAAGACATCGAGAACTTGGCGCTCTTTACTTTTTCAACTCGCTACGTATTCGGTTATTTGGTTTATCACCGGAAGACTTTAACTCAGGTTGGGTTGATCACTCACTTAGATGACTAAGTTCCGATGACGCAAAAGCTCACGCAACATGCGGCAAACCCCTCCTGAATCGATTGCTCGGCGAGCCGCCGCCCTGCAACACACGCCCAGCCCGTCTTAAGCCTCTCGACTGCCAACCGCAATTGATCATTTCAAAGCGTTGGCAGACCTGAGCAAAGCCCAACCGCTGGTTAGATTTAGGGTCATTTTTAGAAAGGATGGTGCCGGAACGCAGAATCGAACTGCGGACCTACTGATTACGAATCAGTTGCTCTACCAACTGAGCTATCCCGGCACAGGGGCGCAACCATACTGTTTTTAGACGCACGAATAAAGTCAGGCTTACTCAACAAATCTTGTTTGCGGGATATTCCATGCAGATCGTCAAGCCTGTTGGGCTCACCGCAGTCACCTCGTATTTTGAACCGTCACCATTCGCGATCGAGTACGTAATGCCATCATCGCTCGAGGGCTCCCAGCCAATCGCTGCCTCTATCGCAGCAATGTCGGCCAGATTGTCCGCATATTCACCATTGCGCATGAAGTAGTCTTCTTGAAACACCTGCATGGTCTTCATATTGCTGACCAATTGACTTTGCTCTGCCGTAGTAATGTAGCTGTTGTAAGCTGGCACGCCAATTGACAACACGATCGCTACAATGGCCAGCGTGATCATCAACTCAAGTAAGCTGAACCCTGATATTGATTTATAAGACATAAGTATCGTCCACACTGAGGGGCGACCGATTATCACATGATCATCGGTTTTTGCTGAGTACAACCGCCCTATTTGAGCACTATTTTTACCATAAAATGCAAAAAGGGCGGCAAAAGCCGCCCTTCAAACAACCATCGGCCACCCGGTGTTACGGGGATTGCCAAAGAATGGTTTCAGAGACCGAATCTAGGTCAATGTAGGCAGGACGCGTGACCACAATTTGGGCGCTCCCATCACCCACCGTACCCGTTGGGGCAATGCCAACCGTTCCGGCTAAATCAACAGAGGCCGCAGCACCTACCGCATAAGCCGCGGCACCCGTCGGTGACCCAGTGGTGAATTTCACGGTACCAACCTCAGCCGTCATATTCGTTTCGAAATCAGTGATCAGTTGGGTTGTCGCTTCCGCCGCAGTTAGAATGCCCATCGCAATGCCTGTACGGGCGCGCGCCATTTCACCGCGTGAGTAGTTTATGGCCTCTTCGTAGTGCGCATTCACTTTGCCCATGTTGGCTGTGTCAATATAAGATTGATAAGCAGGCAGGGCCACCGCGGCAAGGATGCCGATAATAGCCACCACGATCATCAACTCGATGAGGGTAAAACCCTTTTGAATCGTCTTCATATGAAAAAACTCCGTTACTTAAGTTACTAAACGTGACGCGCCAGGGTCCATGACTTCATCTTCCTGTTCCCCAGCTGTCTTCGCTCGGCTTAAACGAAGCAATACTCGTGCCAATTTCGCCTTAAAGGCTAAACTGGCCATAATCGCTAACTGAAACAGAGGCTTAGCTCATTCTGGGCGATTCGGATCAAGCGCCCAATCTCAGTAGATTTACGGCTTTTGTCCTCCTTAAAATCGCAGATCATGGTCACAACCTGACGCCCTGTGTCACCCAGACACTCATCACACGGTGACTTTAGCCCGCCACACAACGAGTGAAAGCCGTTCAGTAAAAAAGTCGGCATTTTGTCGACAGTTATGTGACATAAGCCTAAAATTAGAGCACGGCGGCCACCCATTGCCGCCTACGGCATTATAATGACTTTCAATTTGTCACAAAACGGGCCTCAGCGACATTGCTGCGCATCGTTTGAAAAGGATCTTGAACGCATATGGCCACACAACCCATAGCCGTAAGCGGCCTCGCACGCCGGCTAGTAGATGATGGTTTGATAGACGCCGAAACCGCGGTTCGTGCGACTAACGAATCACAACAAGCCGGCGAGCCTTTTGTTACCCACCTCGTACGCAACAATCTGGTGGCTGCTAATACCCTAGCAACCTGCGCCGCTCGCGAGTTCGGCGTGCCATTGATGGACCTGTCTGTGTTTGACGTTGAAAGCGTTCCTAAGGATCTGGTCAAAGAACAATTGATTCGTCAGCACAACGCCATGCCGCTGATTCGCCGCGGGGTCCGTTTGTTCGTTGCCGTTTCTGATCCGACCAACTTGCAAGCACTGGATGAAATAAAGTTCCAAACTGGCGTAAATACAGAACCGGTGTTAGTCGAAGAAGACAAATTATCCGCCTTCATCGAACAGTATCTAAACGCGCAGGAGGATGAAGGCTTAAGCCAGTTGGAGGGCGGTGAGCTTCAGGATCTCGATCTAGACGCCTTCCAAGACATCGATACCGCTGAGGAGGAGGACCTCACTTCAGCCGTTGACGATACCCCGGTCGTTCGTTTTGTGAACAAAATGCTGTTGGACGCGATCAAACAAGGCGCCTCAGATATTCACTTTGAGCCCTATGAGAAAACTTACCGGGTCAGATTCAGAACCGACGGTGTGCTAAGGGTCATCAGTAACCCACCGTACAATCTTGGTACCCGGCTCGCTGCTCGACTTAAGGTCATGTCTGAAATGGATATTTCTGAACGTCGAGTGCCCCAGGACGGGCGCATCAAAATGAAGCTGTCCAAAACGCGCACACTCGATTTTCGCGTCAACACGCTCCCGACACTGTGGGGTGAAAAAATCGTACTGAGGATTCTTGATCCATCCACTGCCAAAATGGGCATCGAAGCACTGGGTTTTGACGAAGACCAGCAAGCGCTCTTCCTCGAAGCACTGCACCAACCGCAGGGAATGATTTTGGTGACAGGTCCAACCGGCTCAGGAAAAACGGTCACCCTGTACACAGGACTACACATTCTCAATACCCCTGAGACAAATATCGCGACCGCCGAGGATCCAGTAGAGATCAACTTAGAAGGCATCAATCAGGTCAACGTCAATACCCGAATCGGTCTGGATTTCTCTTCGGCCCTGCGCGCGTTCCTACGCCAAGACCCCGACGTGGTGATGGTGGGAGAAATTCGTGACCTGGACACGGCTGAGATCTCGGTTAAGGCCGCACAAACCGGGCATACAGTGCTGTCCACACTGCACACAAACTCAGCACCCGAAACGCTCACTCGCTTGAGCAACATGGGTGTACCCACGTTCAATTTGGCCACCTCCGTTAACCTGATCATCGCACAGCGTCTGGCTCGCCGCTTATGCACCGCGTGTAAGGTGCCCATGAACATTCCAAGGGGCATTTTGCAGGACGAAGGATTCACAGAAGAAGATATCGCCACTGGATTTCAGGTCTTCGAGGCCAACCCTAATGGTTGCCCAAAATGCACCAACGGTTTCAAAGGCCGCATCGGTATCTATGAAGTTGTTAAGATTACACCCGAACTTTCCAGAATCATCATGGAAGAGGGGAACAGCATTCAGGTTGCCGAGCAAGCGCGCAAACACGGGTACAATGACTTGCGGCGTTCCGGGCTCCGCAAAGTTATGCAGGGACTCACGAGTCTGGCAGAGGCCAATCGCGTGACAACGGGGCATTAGTCGGTCAATGATTCAGGCATCACCGAATAACTGGTTACCGTTCGCTCAGCCGCTTCAAAAGGTAGTGTAAAAATGGCCGAAGGCGCAACATTCGTATGGCAAGGCAAAGACAAGCTAGGTCGTAAAACCAAGGGAGAGATTACTTCGTCTACTCCCGCCATAGCTAAGGCAGAACTGCGGCGGCAGGGGATCGTCGCTGACAAAGTCACCAAGAAAAGGGCGGCTCTTTCAATTGGTGGCAGGGGCAAGGTAAACCCGGCCGATATTGCCTTATTCACTCGCCAAATGGCCACCATGATGCGCGCTGGAGTCCCTCTAGTGCAGGCGTTTGACATCGTCGCAGACGGCGTGGACAAACCCAAACTGGCCAAACTGATCCGCGACATTCGACAAGATGTGTCTGCTGGCAACGCTTTTGCTTCAGCCATTCGTCAGCACCCGAACGAATTCGACGATCTTTTTTGCAATCTGGTAGAGGCAGGCGAACAGTCTGGCTCTCTGGAATCCATGTTAGATCGCATTGCGACTTACAAAGAAAAAACCGAGTCATTGAAAGCAAAAGTTAGAAAGGCGATGACTTATCCCATGGCGGTGATCGTCGTCGCGATCATTGTGTCTGGAATCCTACTGGTCAAAGTAGTGCCCCAGTTCGAGCAAGTGTTTCAAGGATTTGGCGCAGACCTACCCACCTTCACCAAGATGGTGATCGGCTTTTCCGAATTTGCTCAGGCCTACTGGTTTTTAATTGCTGCCGGCCTCATCGGCGTGGCCCTGACCATTATTCAATTGCATAAGCGTTCCAAGCCTTTCCGTGAAGCAATGGACCGACTGGCACTTAAGCTACCGGTTGCTGGCACCATCATTGAAAAATCCGCCATCGCCAGATTTGCACGCACGCTTTCAACCACGTTCGCCGCTGGTGTGCCATTGGTCGACGCGCTTAACTCTGTTGCTGGCGCAACAGGCAACTCGGTCTTTGTAAAATCCGTACATCGAATCAGAGACGATGTTTCTACCGGGCAACAACTCAATTTCTCAATGCGCAACACCGGCGTTTTTCCAAGTATGATCACCCAGATGGTCGCCATTGGCGAAGAGGCCGGCGCTCTCGATGATATGCTGGATAAGTCCGCAAGCTACTACGAAGAACAAGTAGATAACGCCGTAGACAATCTGACAAGCCTGATGGAACCCATCATTATGTCGGTTTTAGGCGTGTTGGTGGGTGGACTGATTGTTGCCATGTATCTGCCGATTTTCCAACTCGGCGCGGTCGTTGGCGGTTAGACCACCCAACCACTGAGAGCGTCCGAATCATGGAACATATCTTTGGCTACGGCTGGCAAGGGGCCGCACTGTTGGCCTGGCTGTCATTGAGCGTGGGTAGTTTTTTGAATGTGGTGATATACCGACTCCCGGTGATGCTGGATCGAGAATGGCATAGCCAGGCGCGGGCCATCCTTGAGTTAACTGAAGCGCAACCCGAAGGCACCCCGGACAGGTTCAATCTTGCCGTCCCCCGTTCGCGCTGTCCTAGCTGTCAGCATCAGCTTAAAGCCTGGGAAAATATTCCTGTGTTCAGTTGGCTACTGCTGCGCGGGCGCTGCTCACATTGCGCATCCGCTATATCCGCGCGATATCCTGCCATTGAATTGTTAGCCGCTGTATCCGCGTTCATCATGATCGGTTTATTCGGGTTCTCCTGGATGGGATTTTTTTGCTGTCTGTTTAGCTGGATGCTCATAGCGCTCTGCTTCATCGATTACGACACCAAACTGCTACCCGACCAAATTACTTACCCACTGTTGTGGTTAGGTTTAATCAGCAATACGTTTTTCCAGGGCCTGGTTTCCAGTCAGGAGGCTCTGATCGGCGCCATTGCCGGGTACCTATTTTTATGGGTTATTTATTGGTCGTTTAAGCTCACCACCGGCAAAGAGGGTATGGGGTATGGCGACTTTAAACTGCTAGCGGCTCTTGGCGCCTGGCTTGGATGGCAAGCACTGCCTAACATTGTCTTGCTGGCTGCGCTCAGCGGTTTGGCGTATGCGCTCCTACAAATCATTCGGTCTCGACAAAACCGCGGCGACCCCATTCCATTTGGTCCATTCCTGGCTATCGGCGGTTGGGCCGCCCTCATCTTTCATGATAGCTTGGTGCCTCTCAGTTAGAGGCTCAACTCCGAGCATTTTCGATTGACAGGCAGGCGTTGAGCGGTATGCACAAATTTTTAGTTGGCCTCACCGGAGGCATTGGCAGCGGGAAAAGCGCCGCCGCTGATTATTTTGCTGCGCGCGGTGTGACCTGCGTCGACGCAGACATCGCCAGCAGAGCGGTGGTGGAACCTGGCGGGCCCGCACTCCAGAAGATCGCTGCACACTTCGGGCCTGACATCCTCAACTCCCAGGGCATGCTGGACCGTACAAAACTTAGACACATCGTGTTTGCCGACCCCTCCGAACGCCACTGGTTACAAAACCTCCTACATCCATTGATTTCCCGGTGGTTACGTGACCGAATCTCTGAGGCTTCTTCAGACTACGTTATCCTGGTCAACCCGCTGCTGATTGAATCCGGCCAACACTCATGGTGCGATAGAATACTGGTGATTGACCTGCCCGAAACTCTACAAATAGCCCGCACTATGGCACGCGACGACAATACTAAAACGCAGGTGCAGAATATCATTAAGGCGCAATCGAGTGCTGATATCCGCCGAGCGCATGCGGACGACATCATTACCAATGACCAAGACCTTGAGCACTTGGAACACGCTGTTACAAAGTTACATCGGGAGTATTTGACCCTATGTCAGACACCGCGCGAATAGTGTCCTGCCCAACGTGCGACAAGCGCACGAAGTGGACCACAAAAAACCCCTACCGGCCTTTCTGTTCAGAGCGCTGCAAGATGCTGGATTTGGGGGCTTGGGCAGATGAGACTCATCGAATATCTGGCAGCGACGATTTCTCAGATCTCTCCAGCGACGAGTAACCCGAATTTTCTGCGCTGAGCACACTTCCCGGTCGCCAGGGGCAAACACCCACATTGGCCGTTAGGTTCGATACTCTGCGTTAATGCGTACATATTCATAAGACAGATCGGTGGTCCAGATCATTTCTTCAGCATCTCCGCTTCCTAGGTCGACCGTGACCGTGAATTCTTCCTGCGCCAGTACAGCAGCCCCCAGCGCTTCACTATAGTCAGCAGACATCAACCCCTCTTGTGCCACCTGCACGTCGTCGAGCCACAACTGAACTAGATTAACGTCTAAGTCGCTTACCGGTGCGCGACCAATGGCCATGCAGAAACGTCCCCAGTTCGCATCACCGGCAAACATCGCTGTCTTCACCAGAGGGGATTCAGCAATGGTGTAGGCCACCGCCAGACAATCCTCAGTGGTCGACCCACCTGTGACCCGTACGGTGATAAATTTGGTGGCCCCTTCACCATCGCGAATCACTGCTTGCGCCAGTTCCCGAGCGACATCTGTCACCGCTTCACACAAATTGACAAAATCTGCCTGAGCGGGACCGCTAATTTCCGGGTGATCAACCACACCGGTACAGGCCAACATAACGCAGTCATTGGTCGACGTATCACCATCTACCGTGATCCGGTTAAAACTACGTTCAACCGCGTGTTGCAACACCTGTTGTGCCGCAGCCGAAGATACAGTCGCGTCACAAGCAATATAGGCGAGCATTGTGGCCATATTGGGCTTGATCATACCCGCCCCTTTGGCGATGCCAGTGATCGTGACCGTGCGCCCATCAATCTGTAACTCTCGGGAGCATCCCTTGACCACGGTGTCTGTGGTCATGATCGCTTGCGCTGCAGCCATCCACCCATCAGCCTGCAACTGCCCACAGGCCACGTCTAAACCCTGCTTAATTCGTTCAACCGGCAGGCGTTCGCCAATGACCCCAGTGGAAAAAGGTTGTACTGCTTGGTCCGACAACTTAAGCAGCGCCGCCGCATGCGCGCAAATCGCACGCGCATCATCCTCGCCTGGCTGCCCGGTCGCCGCGTTTGCGTTACCGCTATTGATCACCCACGCAAGGCTGTCCGCCTGTCGCGCACGAGCGAGCAGTACCGGCGGCGCGGCAAAATGTGATTGAGTATAGACGCCGGCCACCTGAGTACCTGGTACAAAAGCAAGCACCGCTAGGTCATCACGCCCGCGCTGCTTGATCCCAGCACAGGCAGAACCGACCACTACGCCTCCCACAGGCAACAAGCGCTCGGGTGCCTGTAAGTTTACGGCCATGACTCCCCCTTAACCTCTGAACGCCGGGTCTACACCAGGCGCCCGTGACATTGCTTATACTTCTTGCCAGAGCCACAGGGGCAAGGTTCATTGCGTCCGACCTTGCGTTCATCACGCACAAACGTTTCTGCCTTCGAAGGGGCTTCTGCAGGTGCTTCCCGAGAATCCGTGCCCATTGCAGACGATTGCGCATGTTGAAAATTCATGCGCTCGATCTGCGCCTCTCGCTTCGCGCGTTCTCGCGCCTCAACCTCTTCTGGTTGTTCGATTTGCATACGCGAGAGCATTCGAACTACGTCTAACTTGATGTTGAACATCAGCTCTTGGAAAAGCTCAAAAGCCTCACGCTTGTATTCCTGTTTCGGCTGTTTCTGTGCATATGCGCGCAAATGTATGCCCTGACGCAAATGGTCCATCATGCCAAGATGTTCTTTCCAGCGTTGATCCAGCAACTGCAACATGATCTGTTTCTCAACCAGTCGCATGTCTACAGCCACCGATTCCCACTCGCTTTCCTTCGCCGCGTATTCTTGTTCAATCTGTGAGAGCGTACGCTCACGAAGTTTTTCTTCGTCCAGCGAATCATCTTCCTCCAGCCACTGAGCGATGGGTTGTATGGAGCCAAACTCAGTTTCTAATGCTTCCTGGAGGCCGGCTACATCCCACTGTTCCTCGAGGCTTTGGGGCGGGATGTGTTGCGCAAACAAATCGTGCACAACCTCTTCACGCAGACCTGTAATCGTTTCTGAAATGTCACTTGACGCCATAAGATCGCGCCGTTGCTGATAGATGATCTGGCGCTGATCGTTAGATACGTCATCGTATTCGAGAAGGTTTTTGCGTATATCAAAGTTATGGCCTTCAACTTTACGCTGGGCATTTTCAATCGATCGATCAACCATACGATGTTCAATCGCTTCGCCATCTTCCATGCCTAACGAGGCCATCATATTGCGCACTCTGTCCGACGCAAATATGCGCATCAGGTTGTCTTCCATCGACAGATAGAAGCGACTGGATCCCGGGTCACCCTGACGTCCGGAACGTCCACGCAGCTGATTGTCTATGCGCCGCGATTCATGACGCTCAGTGCCGATGATGTGTAGCCCCCCAGCGCCGATCACCTGGTCATGTCTTTGCTGCCAATCGGCATAGCGCTGCTCCCGCTCTTGGGCAGACATATCACCGGCTCTTTCCAACTCGGACTCGACATTGCCCCCTAAGACAATATCCGTGCCGCGACCAGCCATGTTGGTTGCAATTGTGACCACACCAGGTCGCCCCGCGTCGGCGATAATGTCTGCTTCGCGTTCATGCTGTTTTGCGTTCAATACGCTGTGTTCAATTTGCCGTTTGGTCAGCTCTTTCGACAAAATTTCAGACGATTCAATCGAGGCAGTACCAACAAGCACCGGTTGTCCCTGGCCTATTCGCTCATTGATGTCTTCGACAATGGCATCAAACTTATCTTTCAGTGTCAGAAAGATCAGATCATTCTGGTCATCGCGAATCATCGGCTTATGGGTTGGGATCACGACCACATCCAATCCATAGATCTGTCGAAATTCGAACGCCTCAGTATCTGCTGTGCCAGTCATACCCGACAGCTTGTTGTACATACGAAAGTAGTTTTGAAACGTAGTCGAGGCCAAAGTCTGGCTTTCGTTCTGGATATTCACCCGCTCTTTAGCCTCAACGGCCTGGTGAATGCCCTCCGACCAACGCCGTCCAGGCATAGCTCGACCCGTATGCTCATCAACGATGACAATCTCGCCGTTGGACACCATGTAATCAACATCGCGCTTAAACAAATAGTGCGCTTTTAGAGCCGCGTGCACATGGTGAAGGAGATTCAGACTGCCCGCTGAATAAAGACTGCCGCCATCTTCGAGCAAACCAAGATCAAGCAACTCATCTTCAACTTTGGCATGGCCCAACTCAGTCAACTCTACCTGGCGGTTTTTTTCATCCACCATGAAGTCTCCGGTGGGCTCAGCCACCTCTTCACCAAACACCCGATTTTGTTCTACAAATTCCTGCTGTTTAAGCTTGGGCGCGAGCTTGTTCATGGTCTTATACAGCTCAGTGCTTTCTTCCGCCGGTCCAGAAATAATCAGCGGGGTGCGCGCTTCATCAATCAAAATTGAGTCGACTTCGTCAACAATGGCAAAGTTTAATCCACGCTGGAAACGATCTTCGAGCGTAAACGCCATATTGTCGCGCAGGTAATCAAAGCCGTACTCATTATTTGTGCCATACGTGATATCACATGCATACGCTTGACGTTTTGTCTCGGAGTCCTGCCCAGATTGCACAACACCGACGGTCATACCTAATTCAGCGTATATTTCCTCCATCCAGGTGGCATCACGCCGCGCCAAGTAATCATTTACGGTCACCACGTGTACACCACCGCCGTCCAGAGCGTTCAGGTACGCCGGCAACGTGGCCATAAGGGTTTTACCTTCGCCTGTTCGCATTTCTGCAATACGACCTTCGTGCAAAGCGATGCCACCAATCATCTGAACATCAAAATGCCGCATCTCCTTGGTTCGTTTCGCGGCTTCACGAACCGCAGCGAACGCTTCGGGCAAAATCGCATCGAGGCTCTCACCCTGGGCTACGCGATCCTTGAACTCCGCAGTTTTTGCACGCAGATCAGTGCTTTCGTCGTAAGAAGCTTCGAGTTCATTAATACGACGTACGATTTTGCCCATGCGCTTGAGCTCACGTCCGTTTTTAGTACCAAACAGTGAAGTGAAAAAATTAGCCATACAGCCTTGTGTCGCGGAATTTCAGGTGCCCGCATTGTACCGGCACTTACGACAATGGGGAAAAGGGTTTTGCGCCGTGAATGGTACCCTAACGAGCCGATACATACCGTGCGGGATCAACAGCACGTCCATTCTTCAAAACTTCAAAATGCACATGGGGCCCTGTCGAGCGTCCACTGCTACCCATAAGGCCGATGACCTGACCTTTTTTGACCACATCGCCAACCTCAACTAAGAGGGCTTGGTGGTGCCCGTAGCGAGTCACGTAACCGTTACCGTGATTCAGCTCCACCAGTTTGCCATATCCATACCGTTCACCGGCAAAAGTCACAACACCACTGGCGACTGACACAACTTTAGAGCCATCGCGACCCGCAAAATCAACTCCGGCGTGCCACGCATTCTTACCACTGATCGGGTCAACGCGCTGTCCAAAAGCCGACGACATCCAGCCCCACTCCACAGGACGACCAGCTACCTTTACCCCGGCGGTGATCTCTTGGTTACTCAACACCTGTTCAAGTATGCCCAGTTCCAGCTCACGGCGTTTTAAAAGCCCTGACAGTTGTGCAATTTCCAGGTCCAGATCGATCCAGTCCAGACTCCTTTGCTCTCCTTGGACGGGACCACCCTGAGCGGGCAAGGCCGAAAAATCGAATTCATCACCGCGAAGGTCAGCCGCATCAGCGATTTGCGCCCCGATGGCTTCCATGCGCAATAATCGAGCCTGCATACTGGCCAACTGCCGACCTACCGCGGCGCTATGCGCCTGGCTGGTGCGCTCAAACGCAACGACCCGCGCTTGTTGTGCGGATACTTCAGCCTGCCAGCTCTGTACCAACTGCGTTTCTAATGCCTTTTGCGAATAGCCAAACGATAGGGCCACCACCGCTAAGCTACCGAGTACGACGCTCAGGCCAACAAAGCTGACGATGCCCAAGCGGCTCACCTGAAACGAGCGATGCGCGCCCCCGCGGCGAAGCAGAATCACTTTCATTTTTAACTGTCCTCTAGTGCCGTCTATCAGGTCCTTTCAAGTGACCGTCAAATAACAGCTTGAGGGCTAGGCTCTCCGGCCGTTACCATGTTGTGCCCCCAAAGCACAACACAGAGCCTCAACCAAGTGTCGACTCATAAAGTAGATGATCTGCTCGACGAAAGCCATAGCAGATTTACACCTCTCCAACGCCTGTTGAAAACTGCTTACAATCAGAAGCAATGGACCGCTGAATTACAGGCATTTATTGCTCCGCCACTGCGTTTTGAGGTGTCTGTGACCGACATTCGGGGGCCTAACGCTCACATTTTGAGCCACTCGGCAGCAGCTGCAACAAGATTGCGTTTTTTACTGCCCGAAATACTCCCTGCGCTGCAACGGTTGTCAAATTTTGCGAATGTCACCGACTTCAAGATCAGGGTCGCAAATGCAGCTGTCACGTCTGCTGCTCATCCAGACTCTCATCCTGCCGAAGATTAGGCGGCCGAAGATTAAGGGCGAGTCGGATGCGATATGCGCACGGGCCAATGGCCAACCTTAGGCCCCCGGTTCATCCGCAAACAACCATCGACGTTCAAACGTCGCTACACGTCCGTGCTGGAGCGTTGAAGCAAAGATCAACTCACTTAGAGTCCGCATAAATTAGCGCTAAACGCGGTCGGTTCAAATCGGCGTAGGCTGGGGTCAGCAGTTGCCGAACAATCAGCCTGTATTGCAGGCGCTGGAATTGACCTGCTAATCCGTCGAGGACGCAGGCGCATCAACCCGGCGGCCATCAGAGGTCGGGCAAAAAAGGCACGTAAGGTACAACCCGTTACGTGCCTAAGCTGGAGAGATATTGAGCGGCTCAGTCAGCCTGACGGCGCAGGAACGCGGGTATATCCAGGTAATCAAGATCCTGAGTATCCTGTTCTTGCACAGTCATATCGCGCTGCGCACCGGCTTGGTGACGCGCGAATGCCGGACGATCTAATTGCTCGTAGTTGACCTCTCCATCGAGCGCTGATTGGCCCACAGTGTTGTCGACCACCATGCTGGGCATCTCGTCTTCGCCCAAGCCCGTCGCGACCACCGTAACCTTTAGTTCATCATTCATGTCAGGATCGATCACTGTGCCGACCACGACCGTAGCCATGGGCGATGCAAAATCTTCAATCGTGTTCCCCACATCCGTAAACTCACCGATGTTCAAATCAGGGCCCGCAGTGACGTTCACCAGAATGCCCCGCGCGCCTCGCAGATCAACATCTTCAAGTAACGGTGAGCGAATCGCTGCTTCCGCTGCATCTCGTGCACGATTATCTCCTGTGCCTCGACCCGTGCCCATCATCGCCATGCCCATCTCTGACATCACGGTGCGCACATCTGCAAAGTCCACATTAATCATGCCTGGTCGAATTATAAGGTCGGCAATACCCTGTACTGCACCCAACAACACATCGTTGGCAGCACTAAACGCGTCCAGCATGCTGGTGCGCTCGCCAAGCACCGCCAACAACTTTTCATTTGGAATAGTTATGAGGGAATCAACATGCTGCGACAACTCACGAATGCCGAGCTCAGCTACGTCCTTACGTTTTTCAAAGTTAAAGGGTTTCGTGACAACCGCAACTGTCAAAATGTCGAGCTCACGGGCCACCTCCGCCACGATTGGCGCAGCGCCAGTACCCGTTCCACCACCCATACCCGCGGTGATAAACACCATATCGGCACCTGACAGCACTTCGCCTATACGCTCTCTGTCTTCCATCGCCGCAGCCCGACCAACGTCCGGGTTCGCCCCGGCACCCAAACCTTTGGTTACCCCACTCCCGATCTGTAAAGTCGTTTGCGCTTCCAGGCTTTTCAAAGCCTGAGAGTCGGTATTGGCGGCAATAAAGTCCACCCCTTCTACATGTTTCGTCACCATGTGCTGTACGGCGTTACCGCCGCCACCGCCCACTCCGATGACTTTGATTACTGCGCTTTGTGGCGCACTATCGACCAGTTCAAACATTGCCTATCTCCAGCTAAAAATTTTCACGCAACCAATTTTTTATCCGCGTCAGCGTGCTCCCCTGGCGGGCAGCTCGCTTCGCAGGCATTTCTTTTTCTCGTTCTAAACCGTACTGCAACAAGCCAACACCAGTGGCGTAAACCGGGTTGCGTACAATGTCCTTCAATCCCGCCACGTTACGCGGCGTGCCCAGGCTGACTGGCATGTGGAAAATCTCCTCCGCCAGCTCAATCGCCCCTTCCATTTTTGCAGCACCGCCTGTCAGGACAATGCCCGCTGCAATCAAATCTTCAAAACCGCTACGCCGAAGCTCGGCCTGTATCAGCGTGAACAGCTCGTCGTAGCGCGGCTCAACCACCTCAGCCAGCGACTGCCGCGACAATTCACGTGCCGGCTTATCTCCTACGCCCGGCACCTTGATCACTTCATCAGCGCGGGCCAGTTGCCTGAGCGCGCAGGCGTATTTTATTTTTATTTCCTCAGCGTTCGCCGTTGGCGTTCGTAACGCCATAGCTATATCGTTAGTTACTTGGTCTCCCGCGATCGGGATCACTGCCGTGTGCCGAATCGCACCTCCGGTAAAAACGGCTATGTCAGTTGTACCGCCGCCAATATCAACCAGACAGACACCCAGTTCACGTTCGTCTTCAGTGAGAATGGAGTAACTGGAGGCCAACTGCTCCAGGATGATGTCGTTGACCTGTAGGCCACAGCGCTCAACACACTTTTCTATGTTTTGCGCCGCGTTTACCGCACAGGTCACCATATGTACCTTGGCCTCAAGTCGAACGCCTGACATCCCCAGAGGCTCTTTGACGCCTTCTTGGGCATCGATAACGTACTCTTGGGGCAGGACGTGTAGAACTTTCTGGTCGGCAGGTATGGCCATTGCCTGGGCCGCATCAATAACACGGTCAACATCCTGGACGTAAACTTCCCGATCACGAATGGCTACGATGCCGTGAGAATTAAGAGACCGTATGTGACTCCCCGCGATGCCCGCGTAGACCGTGTCAATCGAGCAGCCCGCCATGAGTTCGGCTTCTTCCACTGCGCGCTGTATCGACTGCACCGTGGATTCAATATTCACGACCACGCCTTTTTTCAATCCTCGAGACTTATGCGTGCCTATCCCGATGATCTCTAGCTCACCGTCTGGATTTACTTCAGCCACGATACACGCCACTTTGTTCGTGCCGATATCCAAGCCAACGATCTTCAGCAGTTCTACTTCAGCGGCCATGACTTTTTCCCTCGGATGAATACATATTGGACCCGCTGGCCAACAATGCTGAGCTTCCCGTCGATCGAGCGACTGACCCATTGGCGATCTCAGACTCAACCGCGTCTTCATATCGCACAGCCAGTCCATTCTCGTAACGCGTATCCACGTAGAGCGCTTTGCGTTCAGCGGTGTGCAAAATGTTGAGCTGAAGAACCATAAATCTTTGCATACGCTCCTTGAGGCGCTGTGAACCCAACAACACGACGGGACCGCGCGCCAGATGCACACGCCATTCACCCTGTGGATTTTGTGACAGTTCGCTGATTTTCAACGTGGCTGGCGACAACACCTCATCGAGCAAGCGATACACTTCCATCGCCTGACTTGGTGTTGCAAGACGCACATCAAATAAGGGCAGGCCGGTGTATTCATCAGGCAAAACCAGCAAATCACCGTAGGCCGAGAGATAACGCGAATCTCCCCAGCGAGCCACCGGGTGCGCCTTACGTAAGCCAATCACCAATTTGTCCGGCCATTGCCGCC
>Ga0181559_10001391_pt1 | contig 23700 bp, 9 predicted proteins | sample 011ome_21_FD_133752 | JGI IMG/M metagenome (GOLD analysis project Ga0181559, IMG submission 133752) | Coastal salt marsh microbial communities from the Groves Creek Marsh, Skidaway Island, Georgia - 011508AT metaG (megahit assembly) | ecosystem: Environmental > Aquatic > Marine > Intertidal zone...
CCGTCCATCCTCTCGCCGTTTACGTCGCCGTTTATGTGGAACAGGAACGAAGTGTCCTTCTGGAACTGGCAGTACGGGTCCGTGCGCGCGTCGCCCCCGCACCGGCACGAAAATACCTTGCCGTCCTCCCAGTCCCCGCCGAACGGCGACGGCCGGGACGTCTCCTCGGCTGTGGGGACGAGACACGCGTTCGTGCACGCCCTGGCGCGCCGACGCGTGCCATCGTCGGCGACGATATCGGGACACGCGCGCCTGGACTGGCACGCCGAGCAGTCCACGCCCGCCCATCCCGCGGGGCACGACCCCCGGTTCTCTCCGGGTCCGTCCGTGGCGTTGCCCTCGCCGGCGTCGCTCGTGGGCGGCGCCACGCAGTGCGCGCAGTTGGCGGGGTGGGGACTCAGCGCCGTCCACAGCGACGTGTTGTGCTTGCACGGCGGGTCGTTCCGGTCGTACGCGGTGCGGCACTCTGCGGGGTAACAGGGTGGGGGTTTTACGGTGAGCGGAGATGGACGCGCGAGAGAGCGAACGCGATGGCCTTTCACCGGCGATGGCACGACGCGACGGGGTGTCTCTCTGTCGTCGCGCGCCAGATTCGGGGAACGAGGCGAAGCGCGGTGACTCCGGGATGACATCGGACGTACCCGAGTACGTCGCCACCTCGCCCTCGGCTCGCGCTACCAGCGCGAGCCAAGTCAACAGACTCGCGCACCGCGCCGCGCGCACCGCGCGGCAGGCACCGCCGCGACCCATGCGCGCGGCCTCGGACCTCTGCTGCGCGCCCGTCTCTGTGTCGAATTGCGCGAACACGGATTCTTCGCGAAAGTCGGCGTGGACGATTCGACAGGCGAGTCGCGTAAATGGCCGAAGGGGATCAACACTCGACGCGGTCGCGTCCCCGAAGAAGGCGAAGACAAACAAACGCGTACGGCGTATCATAGGTGATGGTTCCTTATGCGTGATGATGTGAGGCAGTAACAAGTAAGTAACAATAAAAAAGACGTGACGTGGGGCTCTTCTCGTGTGCCACGCGCCGTCTCCTCACGCCATGGGCATCGCCTCCTCGCTCGCCATCCTCGCTCGTCGGCGCTCCGCCGCCGCGCGCTTATCGGCGACGTATTCTTTGCGCGCAAAGTCGACGGCGGCGTTCCACCGCCCCGCCGCGACGTTGTTCGCGCGCGGTGAGTTGAACGACTCCACCTCCGCCTCGCCGCCGCGCGAGGCGACGTGCCGCTTGGCGCGCTGCAGCGCGGGGGTCGCCCACTGGTGCCCCGCGTTCACCGACGCGCGCCGGCTCCGCGCCGAAGCCGAGTGCGGATCGAGATACGGGGACCGAAGCCGGTCCTGCGGCCGGTACGGATTATGGGGAATCTGCGCACCCGCGGGCCCGTAGTGCGACGACTCCAGCCGCTCGCGCGCCGCCTCGGCGCGGTTGGCGTAGCCCACGTTGGGGGCGCGACCGGCCAACTGCCGCCCGTAGGACATGCCCCGCGCGTGCGCGGACTGGCGGTCGACGTTTCGGGGGTCAAAACCGCCTGGGGGGCCCGGGCCCGGGCCCGGGCCCCCGCCGCCTTTGCGCCAGACGTCGCCGCGCGCGCGCGGCGACACGTCGGCGGCGTTCGCGTACGCGCGCGCGCGCAGGTCCTGCAGCGCGCGCTGGTGCTCGACGGAGACGCGCGTACCCCCCTTCAGCTCCTCCAGCAGCTCGGCCGCCTCCGCCGCGGCGTTCAGCGTCTCCGCCGCGGCGTTCCGCACGCCGCCGCGCGGCGCCGCCAACTCCGGCGACGGGCTGGCGCGCGCCGGGGTTTTGGCGCCAGCCTGCTCGAGGAGCTCGCGCGCGTACTCGGCGTCCTCGGCGGCGGTGGCCGCCGCGTGCTCCGCGGCGGCGGCGACGCGCTCGGCGTTCGCGCGGCGCGTCGCCTCCACGCTGAGCGCGTCACGCATCATCTCCAGCTCATCCATCTGGCGCTCGCGCTCGCGGCGCTCGTCGTGCGCCTGCGCGCGCGCCTGGTCCGCCGCCGCCATCGCCGCCGCCGCCGCCGCGCGCGAGTCCTCGATGGCCGACATCGTCATGGACGACCCGTGCCCGGATGGGCTGGCGTACGCGCCGCGCGCGTTGTGCGGACCGCCGCCCTGGAAAAGCATCATCATCATGCGGTCGGCGCGTTCCGCGCGCTCCGCGCGTTCCGCGCGCTCCGCGCGCTCGGCGCGTTCCGCGCGCTCCTCGCGCGCGATCCTCTCGGCGTCGACACGCGCGACGGCGCCGTCGCCGAGCGCGCCGCCGCCGAGCGCCCCGAGCTCGCCGCTGAACGACCCGCGCAGGCCGTTCGCGGCGTTGGTCACGGCTCGGTTGTTGGACTCTACCGTCTCGAGGCCCTTCAGGCGCCAGCGCATGTCGTTGATCTCCTGCATCAGCAAATTCTCGCGCTGGCGCGACCCCCCCGCCATGCCCAGCGGCGGCTCGGGGTTGAGCCCCAGCGAGTACTTGGCGAGGTCCTCCAGCGCGGCGACGCGCGCGTTCACCTCCGCCATGGGGACCAGAGGGGGCGCCGCGGGCGCGGGAGGCGGCGTCGCGGGCTTCGCGGGAGGCGGCGTCGCGGGCTTCGCGGGGGACGCGGGCGGAGGCGTCTCCTCCGCGCCCACCATCGACGCGGCTCTTTCGTCATCTGCCGGCTCGACCATCGCCTCGGGCTCGGGCTCGGGCTCGGGCTCGGGCTCGGGCTTGTACTCCGTCTCCTTGTTCCCGCTCAGGGCGCGCACCATGGAGACGCCCCGCTTGGCCTTGGCCCACCGCGACGCCACCGCGGAGGGCTCGGGCGCCTCCGCGGCCGCCGCGGCAGCCTCCGCGGCAGCCTCCGCGGCCGCTTTCGCGGCGTCCGCCTCGACGGACGCTTGCATGCGGAAACTGTCCGGAACAGCCTCCGCGGTTTCGGGCTTTGACCCGAACGCGGTGGCGGTCTTCACAAACTTACCCGCCTTCTTCCAAAGCGCGCCCATGTCCTTCTTGGGCGCCTCTGGGGCGGCCTCGCCTTCCGCGGGGGCGTCCGCGGGGGGGGCGAACGCCAGGCCGCCGGGGACGCCCTTCGCGCCGGTCGCGCGCATCGCGTTGACCTGCAGGCGGGTCGCCTTTTTCCATTTCGCGAGTTTGTCCACCGGCGCGGCGGCCGCCTCGCCCCCCTCGGCGGGCGCGGCCTCCTCCGCGGGGGGAGCCTCCTCCGGGGGGGGCTCCACGGGCGCTTCTCCTTCAGCGTCTGCCATCGAGCCGGTCGCGAAACGCGCGGGTGGGTATGCCAGATGCGAGAATCGCGCAATTCCGAATTGGAATTGCCGAAACGAATCCCAAAAAGTCGTGGTTGGGTTCGTGGCACGAATCCGGCGCAATTTCCCCCCCAAAACGTTCTTGAAACGCCTGCCTCGATCATCGATCACGGTCAGATTTATTTTCCGAGTCTACGTAGCTAAGAACAGCTCCCAACAGCTCTCCATCGACTAGCCTTCCCCCTCGTCCCGAGGGACTATGAGGGACATGCGCCCGCGCGGCCGGCGGCCGTTGCCCGATCCCGGGCCCTGCAACCGCGACCGACTCAACCCGCCGCCCATCCCCCGCGCGCTCGCCTGCGCCAGCACCCGCGCCCCGACGCGCGTGGCGCCGCCCGAGAGGCGCTGACGGTCGGGGTCAAACATGCTGTCGTCGTCGGCGGCGGCGGCGCTCCTCGGGCTCGCCCCCCCCAGCTGCTCCGCGAGCGACGAGGACTTCTCCTCGTCGCTGTCGTCGCTGTCGTTCTTCGAGAGCGCCGCGAGCTTGCTCCTCAAGTCCAGGATCGCGCGCTGCGACTTGCCCTTGTTCGTCTCCGGCGGCGCCACGAAGACATCCGCCGCCGACGGATCGCTCGACGTCAGGCTCATCATCCGCCGCACGCCTTTCTCCTGCTCGGCGCCGCCGCCGGCGGCGCCGGCGGCCATTTCCTTTTCCGCGCGCCTCACTTCTTCCGCCTGCTCGTCGCTGTTCAAAAAGCGCGCCTCGTCGTCGTCGTCGATGTCCCCTAAGTTCTGCACGTCCGGGATGATGGGCGTGTCCGCCTCGATGATGGCCATGGCGGCGTCGAGGATGACGACGATCACCAGGTTCAGCACGAACACGGTGGCGACGAAGTAGAAGCTTATGAAGTACAGGCGCGTGAACTCGTTGCCGGTCATGGCGGCGTAGCCGTCCATCACCACGAACCAGTTGTTCACGATGCACTGGCACACCAGCATGACCAGCGCGCTGGGGAAGTCGTTCAGGTTCAGGTCGTAGTACTCCGCCTCGGCGTACGACGTGCCCTCCAGCCGCGGGTTCCCGCGGTACGAGAGCCCGCCGAACTGCTGCACGCCGTACGTGGCGAAGACGCTCACGATGCACCCGAACGCGCACAGCAGCGGGAACAGGCTGGGGAGCAGCTCGAAAAATGTGCTGATGATCACCTTGTACAGGCGCACCTTGACGAGCAGCCGCGTCAGCCGCAACACGCGCATCACGATGAGCCACTTGAGCCACACGCCCTGGTCGAAACCGTTGGGCACGACGAGCGCCACCTCCACCCCCGTGCTGAGGAGCGTGATGACGCCGTCGTACGCGTTGAGGGGGTCGCGCCAGTACTTGAAGAAGGAGTGCCCACCCCACTTCGTGAGCATCTCCACCAGGTACAGCATCCCGAACGCGCCCTCCATGGCGTACAAACCGGAGTCGTTTGACGCGTCGAACCCGAAAAGAGACTTGTTCCACTCCACCACCACCACCGCCGCGTTGAAGCAGAGCATGGCGGTGATGAACTTGCCGAACGCCTTCGTGCGCACGAACGACAGCGCGCGGATCCGCCCGAACAGCAACGGGCCGAACACCGGACCCCACCCGCTTCTTTGCAACGTGGGGTTGGGGATGTCCCCGAACTTGAGCTGTAGCTGGTCCACCAGCACCTCGAACTCGGCGGGCGCCAGGTGCACGTCGTCGTCGCCGTCCTCGGAGACGAAAATCTCCATCAGCGCGGGCAAGGAGGCGGGCGACACGGACGGGATGTCCGTGTGGTTGTTCAGCGCCTCCACGAACAGTTTGGCGTCGGCGCCGTAGACGAGCCCCGACTTCTGCGTGTCCAGCAACGCGAACGCCTCGCGCAAACACGCCGCGCGCTCGCGCTCGCACCCGTTGGCGGTGTTCCCCGCCTGCTCCCTGTACACGCCGTAGATGGTCGCCAGCAGCAGCGACATGAGGTAAAAGTTCCCGAAGCACACGTAGGCGAGGAAGAAGATCCCCCAGGCGCGGTGCTGCGCGTACGCGCCCAGCCACACGTCGGGGTTGTTCGCGGTCGTAAGCAGCACCATCATGAGGCATATGCTCGTCCACATGTCCGCGTAGGTCTCGCTCTCGTCCGTACCGCTGAGCGCGGCGAGCGACAGCCACCCGCCGAACACGACGTAGCTCACGAACAGCACCGCCACCGAGAGGAACTTGGGGACGATGGCCACGACGTTCCACACCGACTTGCGCACCTGCGGGACGGTGAGCACGAAGATGGCGATGCGCAGGTACCCGCCGAGCCTGAACCCGTGCCGCACGCCCCAGCTCACCACGCAGTCCAGAATCAGCGCGCCGGCGGCGAAGAACTTGGCGTGGAACACGGGGTCCATGCGCTTAATGCCAGCCACCGTGAGCGCGCCGCCCTGCATCTTGAGCATCATGTACGTCTCCAGAAGCACGCACAGCGCGCAGAAAAGCTCGGTGGCGTGGAACGTGTTGGGCTCGAGGAACACGTACCAACCGCTCGGCGCGCCCTCGCCAACCTCGCACATCGTGTCCATGCACCAGGCGGGAAGCTCGAGCAGAGGCAGGATGAGCAACACCGCGATGGGCACGCGCCGCGCCCAGGTGTAGTTGTGGAACAAACGGTACAGCTTTCTCGCCGCGCGCGTCGAGCTGAGCAGACGGCCGTCCATCTCGACGCCACCTTTCTGCCAGCCCCACGCCTCGTGCACCATGAACGCCGCCGCCGCGTAAGGGGTCACGTCGCCCTCGATAACCACCCGTCGCATGCGATTGTGCACCTTCACCTTGAGCAAGGCGCGTTGCCACAGCGCGCGCGCGGCGGACATCCTCGGCGCGTCTTTGGGCGCATCTTTCGATGTCGAAAGTTGCGCCGGGGGCGCATCCTTCGCCGAGGTGGCGCCGTACGACGCGCCGAGCCTGGGCGCGCGCCGGTCGCGCTCCTCCAGCTCGGCGGCGGAGGGGGACGCGCCAGACGTCATCGGGTCGAAGGCGACGCGAGAGGGCGTCGCGGTCGACGCGCCGGGGAGCCCGGGCGGAGACGGCGGACGCTCGTCCGTCGGGGCGAAGGTGACGCGAGAGGGCGTCGCGGTCGACGCGCCGGGGAGCCCGGGCGGAGACGGCGGACGCTCGTCCCCCGACTCCGGGAGGTCGTCCTCCGCGGCGCCGTACTTGGGCGGCATGGTTCCGTCTCGCGTTCTCAGCTCGACTCACTCAGGCACCCCAGGCGCTCAGACACGCTCGCGGACGAGGGCCCGCGGGAGGCCGAAAACCACGACGCTCGCGCTCTGCACGGGTAACACCCACGATGTGCGCAGATCCCAAGATTTCTGAACCACCCCGCGATCCGAGACCACCTCGCCTCGCCTCACCTCCCAGGCGCCTCGACTCGTGGAGTTCGCTCGCCTCCAAAGTCCGGCCCTACACTCGAGCGCGTGGCTCGCGCCACACCGCACTGGCTCCCGGCGAACAGCCACCAGAGAACTTCTCCGCCGAACTCCGCCGAACTTCTCCGATTCTCTGCCGACTTCCGCTGGGCGTGTGGGTATTCAGTCTGTAGCCTGTAGAAGTTACTTTTCGGAGACCCATTTTCGTAGCTTCCAATCTGTCGTGTCGTGATTCGCCGACCCGCGCGATCTCCCGAGGATACCGTCGCGTTTATCGAAGTCGGGTGTGGCAGAGCGAGCGCCGCGGCGCCTCACTCCGAGACGCACGAGCGCCGCGTCCGCTCGTCCCGCCTCAGCGACGCGCTCGTCTGGCAAGCCCAGCGCCCGCGAAGCGTCCGCCGCTCGTCGCACGCACGCTCACCCCGCCGTCCCGCGCGGCGCGCGTCGTCGGTCGCTCGACGATGATGACGTCGTCCCGACCCGCGACGCTCGCGTCCCGCACCGCCGCGCGCGGCGCGACGGCGAGCCGGCGCGTCTCCGCGGTGCGCGCGGCGCGCGTGCCTGTCGTGCGCGCCCGGCGCGCCGCGCCCGTCGCCTCCGCGGGCGGCTCGACCATCGCCGCGGACGAGCTCGCGGCGGACGCGTCCACCGCGAATCCGCTCATCGGCATCACCCCCGACCGCGTCCCGATGGTGGAGGCGGCGGCCCGCGGCGAGACCCCCGACGCGGGCACGTTCAACTGGACCAAGCAGTGGTACCCCGTCGCGGTGATCGACCTGCTGGACACCAGCAAGCCGCACCCCACGCAGCTGCTGGGCGTGGACGTGGTGGTGTGGAAGGATGGCGACGGCAAGTGGAGCGTGTTCGAGGACAAGTGCCCGCACCGCCTCGCGCCGCTCTCTGAGGGGCGCGTCGAGGACGACGGCACGCTGCTATGCGCGTACCACGCGTGGCGCTTCGACGAGACGGGCTCGTGCGTGGACATGCCCCAGGCCAGCACGCCCGAGGAGGAGGCGCGCGTCAAGGCGAATCCGCGCTCGTGCGCCTTCACCCGCCCCACCATGGAGGCGCAGGGCCTGGTGTGGGCGTGGGGCGAGGGTGGCAAGGAGGCTGAACTGGAGGCGGCGATGACCCCCGCTTTACTCGTGCCCGAGATCGAGGGCGTGGGCAAGAGCGGCGCGGCGCCGGGCGGGGCGTTCCGCAACCACTGGCAGGTCCGGGACATGCCGTACGGGTGGGCGGCGTTTTTCGAAAACGCCATCGACCCCGCGCACGCCGTGGTGTCGCACCACACGCTCGTGGGCTCGCGCTACGACGACCCCGCGGGGTTCCAGTGCGTGGTGGAGCGGCCGATGACCGCCGAGGCGGGGTTCCGGTGCGCGCTGGACCCCGCGGTGCCGCCGTTCAACACGATCGGCAAGTACGACGCCGAGACGTCGTATGACTTCCAGCCGCCGACGCTGCTGAAGATCGACTGGCGGCACGAGGAGGCGCGGTTCCTGACGTCGCACTACTGCGTCCCCACGAAGCCGGGGTGGTGCCGGCACTTCGTCGCGACGGTGTGCCAGCGCGGCGAGGGCGAGAAGGTGCGGCAGCACCGCTGGTTCAAGCTCAACCTGTTCACGCTGACGTCGCCGGCGTGGATGACGCACGTCCTCGGGCCGACGTTCCTGCACCAGGACATGGTGCTGCTGCACCAGCAGGAGAAGATCCTGGCGCGCGGCGACGGGCAGGCGATCGCGCAGAGGTGGAAGGACCAGGTGTTCATCCCCACGTCCGCGGACAAGATGACCGTCATGTTCTACCAGTGGTTCGGAAAGCACGGCCCGGTGCCGTGGGCCGGGCCCGACGGCGCGCAGCTTCCGCCCGTCGAGCGCGACCAGAGCAAGCTGTTCGACACCTGGGAGATGCACACCAAGTACTGCACGCATTGCCAGGGCGCGCTGCGGAACACGGAGATCCTCAAGTGGCTCGCCGTCGCGGGCGCGGGCGCCAAGGCTGTCTGGGTCGTCGTCGCGCTGGCGTTCGCCGCCGCCGCCGCCGGCGCCGCCGCGGGGCCGGGCGCCGAGCCCGGGCTGGGCGCCGTGCTGTCGGAGGTGCCGCCGAGCGTCGCCGGCGACGTCTTCAGCGCGCTGTCTCTGGCGGGCGCGGCGTACGGCGCGCACGGATTCGCGGGCATGTTCCGCTCGTACCCGTTCTCGCACGCGGAGGAGGACATCGTGATGGAGGGCACGGCGAAGATCGGCCTGTCCAACGACGGCCCCAGCCCGTACATCGACTTTGTGGACTCGACGCTCTTCGGGCCCGCGACCAAGGGGAAGCCGCACGCGGGCGGGTGCGAGTGCAGCGGGTGCTCGCCCCACTTCGAGGGGATCCGCAGCGGCGTGCTCGCGGCGCGCAAGAAAAAGCAAGCCACCGCGAAAGCCGCCAAGGAGGAGGCGCCGGCGGCGCGATGAGTTTACGCGCATATTACTTTCTTTACATGGCTTGCATACGGTACTCGTCTTCATTCGTCGCGCGCGCGTCGGTTCTCCCGCCGTCGCCGCGCGGCTCGTTCGACCCCGGCCACACACGCGGGTTCGTCTTCAGGCTGCGCGGCGACGCGAAACGCCAGACGCGTGCGTCATCACTCCTCGTCCTCCTCCGCGGAAGGGGGTTGCGTGGGCGCGACGTCGAACTTGGAGCCGATCTCCGAGAGGTACGGGCTCGCCTGCCAGCACGCGTAGCCGGTGCCCGCCATGGTGGCCAGGAAGCCGAACGCGCCGAGCCCGGCGATGGCGAAGAGCAGGCCGAGGAACACGCCGGTGGCGCCCATGATGCCGTACCCGACCACGGGCGCGTCCTCGCCGGCCTCCTCGGCGAGGCCGATCACCGGCGCGAGCCACCCCGGCGCCGCGACGGACGCGTCCGGGGGCGTCATCAGGGTCTTCAGGAACTCGGGCATCTCGGGGCCATCCTCGGCGCGCACCACCAGGCGGTCCGCGCGACGGGAGGTCACGGGGCGCGCGGTCGCGCGCGCGAAGAGCGCGGGGCGCGCCGAGCCTGTGATACGAAGAAGCGAGCGTTCAGCAAACGGGAAACGGGTCTCGCTCAGGGTCAGCGATGCCGATGCCGATGCGCGTCCTCACGATGAACGCGCGCGCGACGAAAACGGGAAGGAAAGACGCGCGCGCGAGCCGTGTCTCTGCGGCGGGAAGACGCGAACGCACCGCCGATGGCCTTACGGGCGGAGACGGAGCTCACGGCGGGGGCGAGACGCGCCACGAGGGCGGAGCTGGCGATGGCGGACATGGTGCGAATCGACGCGAAGGTGCGCGCAACACGGTATGCTCTGCCGCGATATTCATGTTCATGTTCAAGGCGTCTCACGCAACGCCAGCTCACTCGAATTCGCGCCGAGGCGTTTTGTTATTGGGCGAGAATATCGATATGTGCATTCAGTCTCAAGGAAAATGAAACACGCGACCGTGTTTTTGACGGATTACCGAAAAACTATTTCGCGCCGACGATGGCGGGCGTCAGACTGGGCTCCACCGCCGCCGCGCGCTTCCACGTCTCCTCCCAGAGCCCCTGCGGCGCGCCCGGCGCGAGCACGCCCTGCGCGGACATGACCAGCAGCATGTTCTTGGCCGCCTCGGGCACAGCCTCGCGCAGCTCTTCGCACGTCGCAGCCTCGCCCATCGCGCGCAGCGCGTCCAGCAGCGCGAACCACGCCTCGGCGAAGGCGACGGGCTCCGCCGCGCTCGTCGCCGGCAACTTGGCTAAAAAAGTCTTCGACGCGCACGACACGGCGAGGTGCGCGGTGCGCTCGGACGCGATGCGCTCGGGCGACCTCGCAGGCATGGACCCGAACCGCGCGCACATCTCACGCAGCATACCCGTCAAAACGCCATCAGGCGCGAAGCACCGCGCCCAGTACTCGGGTGGCGCACCGAGCGCGTCGCCGCCCGCGAGCGCGCGCTGCAGCGTGAGCGCCGCGTCGTCGCGCACCGACGCGCGCGCGTCGATGGTGGCCACCCTCCGCAGGTACGCGACGATGTCCGAGAAGGGACCCGTGAGCATATCACGGCGAAGAAGCTCCAAAGCTTCCAGTGGAGACACGTCAGTGGCTCCGATCGGAACTTCGGACGATTCAAGCCGCGCCTTCATCGCCGCCGCGACGGCGATTGCGCCGCCGTCGCGCTCGCCGCCGCACCACTCGCCGATTGACTCCGCGACGCGCCCGAGAAGCGCCAGCGCGCGCGCGGACCGCTCGTCCCCGCCCTGGTGCGCGTCCACGAACGCGCTCGTCGCCTCGAGGCACGACCGCACGTTCCAAGGCCGAGCGTTGGTGGCTCGATAGTGTGAGGTAACAGGTAACGTTTTTTCGGACGTGACATGCGTGACAGTCTCGACAGTCTCGGTTGGCGACGCGTGAATCGACGATTCGCCGATCGGCGCCGATGTTGGCGCCGATGGAGACGCGACATTCGGCGCGCCGGCGACGACGCGCGCCAGCGCCTCGAAGCCTCGCGCGGCGGCGTCGGGGTGGCGCGCGGTGGCCGTGAGCAGCTTGCAGACGGTGTCCCAGCCGCGCGCGGTGCGGATACGCTCGGCCGCGAGCCGCCCCGCGCGCCAGTCGTCCGTCTCGAGCGCCTCGATGAGCGCCTCGAGCTCGTGCGCGACGCGCGCGATGAGCGCGTCGGCGACGGCGGGCTCGAGCGCGAACGTCAGCCGCGTGGCGTCCAGCAAATCCTCCGCCAGCGCGGCGTCGCCGGCGTCGTTCTCGACGTCCAGCCCCGGGAGCGTCTGCCGGCAGACGCGCAGGAGCTCGAACACCGCGCGCTCCACCAGCGGCGTGGGCGTCTTCGCGGACTGCACGATCGCGCGCAGGTACCCGTACGTGTGCGGCAGAAGAAGCCGGCTGCGGTCGCGCGTACGCAGCGTCACCGAGACGAGCACGTCGAGGCAAAACGCCGCGCCGTCCTCGTCCGCCACCGCCGCCGCCACCGCCGCCGACGCGTCGCCGGCACCCTTCGGGGACGCCAGCGCGGTCGTTTGACTCGGCGGGTGCTCTGTCGGCGCTCTGTCGGAGTCGACTTCCGCGGCCGCGGCCGCAGCCTGCGCGGCGCGCGCGCCGGCGGCGCCGGCGGGCCCGGCGGCCCAGGTGAGCGCGCGCGCCAGCCCGTTGAGACTCTCGTTCCCGAGAAACGCGGCGTCGGCGAATACGTCGTCCACGCGGCACGCCTCGACGCATCTCAGCGCGCGCTCCTCCGCGGCGCGCTCCTCCTCCGTGAGCGGCGTTTCGGCGCCGCCGGCGGCGACGGATCCGAAGCCCGAGCCGAACAGCCCGTCGGACCCCGCGAGCCCATCCAGGCTCAGAAGCTGCGAGAAGCCGCGCAGGAGCGACGACCCGCCGCTGGCGCTCTTCGCCTTTTTCGCCTTTTCGCGACGCGCGCGCTCGGCTTCGGCGAAGGACGCGTCGCTCCCGTCCAGCGCGCGCATCGGCCCCCCGTGTTCGGCCGCCACCTCCAGCCCTTTGCGCGTCGTCGCGGGGAGCAGGTCGAGGCGGTGCATGCGGAGCACCAGGTCCACGAGCGGACACCACCCGCCACGCACGCAGTCGCCGTACCGGTTCGCCACGGTGAACGCGGTGACGCACGCGGTGCGCCGGACGTCGTCCTCGCCAAACGTCACCGACGGGCGACGCGCGTCGCCGTTCGCGCCGCCGCCGGTTCCGGTTCCGTTCAAAGCGCGATCGCCAAACGGGCCGACCGGCGAGGCGTACGCGCACAGAACGGTGATCAGGTGGTCCATCACGTCCGTCAGCCCGCGGTGGCCCGCGACGCGCGCCACGCCCAGGAACCCGTCCAGCGCCTCCTTCAGCGCGCTCTCCGCCACCGGGTGCTCGAACACCAGGCACGTCGCCGCCACCGCCGGCGACCACACGAGCTGAAAGAGGTCCTCATCGTACAGCGCCGCCTCCTCGTGGTCGGGCGTGCGGACCATGCGCCCGCCGTCGGGGTGGCGCGCCGCCGCGCGCATCATGTCCGCCCACCGCGCGGCGTCGAACCCGGCGCGCGCCGGTCCGGCGTCATCCGCCAAGACGATCTCGTTGCCGGCAATCTCGTGGAAAATCGCCTCCAGAACGGCGCGCGGGAAATCCGCGCCGCCGTTCGTCCCGCGGTTGTTCCGCACGAACTGGTCCAGGGTCATCTTATTCTTCACCTGCGGGTTGTGCTGGTCCGTGTTGAGCATGATGATGGAGTACGACAGCACGTACGCCGCGTCCGCGTCTGCCACCTCGCCGCCGGGGTTCGCGGCGAAGTACGCGTCCGCGAACGCCTCCAGGAACCGCGAGATTTTCTGCGCCTCGCCGGGAAGCCGGAACCCGTCCAGAAACGCGCGCAGCGCGGCGTCCAGCGTGGCGTTCGTGAAGTCGAACGTCTTGACGTACGCGTTTAGCACAGCGACGTTGAACTCCTTGTGGTCGCCGAGGTACTCGCCAGCCTCGGACTTGTCCAAACCGGGCGCGTGGCGCAGAAAGGCAGCCACCGCCGCCGGATCGGGCGGATCCGCCAAGACGCCGATGTCCGCCATGTACGCCAACCCCTTCTTGGGCTTGGCGTTGAAGTGGTCCGCGCACGCCAAAAGGCGCCGCTTCAGGTACCGGTTGCGGCGCAGCACCGCGGCGCGCGCGGGGCCGGGCGTCGCGGTGAGCGCGGAGCCCACGACGCCGCCGCTCGCGTCGCGCATGCGGCCCCAGAAGTCCTCGACGGACATGGGCGCGTCCGCGGGCGGAGCCGCCGGCGCGCCGGAAGTCCCGGACCGCGCCTCGGCGTCGGACAGAGCGACGCGGTCCGCCACCCCGGCGGTGATGGCGAGCAGCCCCTCCAGCGACAGCAGGTTCTCGTCGGAGAGCGCCGTGCCCTGCGCGCTCGGGCTCGCGCCGCGGCTGAGCAGCGCGACGAGCTCCTCGACCAGGTTCGGGCGCCGCACGTCGCAGTCGAAGTTGACGTACAGGTCGGGCACGAAGTTGGGCTGGCGGCACAAGTCCACCAGGCACTCCAGCGCGACTCTGCGCGACTCCGAGGACCCGGCGGCGGTCGCGGCGGCGGTCGCGGCGCCCGCGGCAGATCCCCCCGCAGCCGAGCGGGCCCCGGCGTGCGGCTGCGGTGTGTCCGCCAGCGGCAGAAGCGCCATGCGCAGGAACGCCTCGAGCTGCATCTTGAGCTCGGAGGGCATCACCATGTACAGCTGCAGGATGGTCGCCGCCGTCGCCGCCAGCACCGGCGCGCGCCCGCGCGGCGCCACGGCGAGCATGGCGCGGCTCAGGTCGTCGCGCACCAGCCGGAGCAGCGCCGGGTGCCTGGTGAAATCCTCGCCCGCGGACTCGAGCGACGCCAGCACGAGCTGCAGGCCGAACGCGCACACGCTCTCCGCCTGCTCGTCCGCGCCCTCCTCGAGCGACACGAACGACACCGAGAAGCGGAAAATCTCCAGCACGCACGCCAGGCCGAAGGGAGCCTCTTCGGTTTCGCGAACGCGTTCGTCGTCGCGCGCGGTCGCGGTCGCGTCGTCGGTCGCGTCACCGGAGACGCGCCCGGCGCCTTTCGTGGGTGACCGAGGCGGAAGGTCCTCGTCCGGAGGCGACGAGGAAGTCGCGGCGCCGTCCTCGCCCCCCGCGCCTCGCGGCGCGGCGACGGAGGCGTCGATGCGCGCGGCGCTCTCCTCGCCTTCCGCGGGCAGGTGCGGCAGCCTGCCGAACGCGGCGTGCACGATTTCGCGGAGCACGTGCCTGGAGAGGTTGCGGAGCAGCGCGCTCTCCTTGCCGGACTGGTGCCCGATGCGGTAGCACGCCTGCACGATGTTGCACACGTCGTCGTCCGAGAGCAGGCGCCCCGTCGGACACCGCATGCACTCCAGCAGCACGTGCAGGATCTTGGAGAGCACCACGTCGTCGTGGTCGGGGTCCGTCGCCTCGAAGCGGCACAGCGTGACCGCGTCCGCCACCGCGTGCATCGCCTGCGCCGCGTGCGGGTTCGTCTCGCTGATCAAGCCGTGCTTCAAAACTTTGTGCACCGCCGAGAGCGCCATCCTTTTTTCAGTGAAAAAGAACGCGAGGCGGACGGAGGAGGCGCGAGAGGGAGGCGCGGCGGTGACGAGGGAGGGAGCGTTCGGTCAGCCTCGCGTGATGCGATTCGCGCGGCGCGGGTGCCTCGCGGCGCGCGGCGCGGGACGTCCGAGCCTTCGCGCGCGAGTTCGGCGGGCGGCGCGCGACCGATCGCGCGTCGACGCGCGGACGGCACGCGCACATTTCAAGATCGAGCGGAAACGACGAGGCCGCGTCGCGCGCGAAGCGACGCGCTGTGGGGACCGGGACTCGACGAAGTGGCTTCGAGAGGCACCGCTCGGTGTGACGCACCCCGTGATGGGTCCGCTGGTCTCCACGGAACGGATGACCTGCAGGAACGGCGCCAGGTACGCCACGGGCGCGACTGTATCCCAGTCGCGCCAAGTGAACAGCGCCCGCCTCATGGCTCGAAACTCCTCCAGCATGGGATCGTCAGGCCCGTCTTCGTCGCCGTAGCCGTAGCCGGGCACGAGCGCCCACTTGGCGTTCTGCCGCATCACGGCCATCACGCCGGCGGACTCCGAGCTCAGGATGCCCGCGAAGCCGCGCGCCTTGAGCGCCGCCGCCGCGGCGGTGCCGTCGGACGACGCCATCGTGGATCCACGCGCGTCCTCGTGTGGCGCCATCGAACCTCGAAGCCGCGGCTTCTTTTACGAATCCGCAAGTCTTGCGCAGATGCGGCGATTGACGCGCCAGGCCGCCAGCGCGCGCGGCGACTGGAATATTCAAGCGCGTCTGTGAAAAAGAGGAGGACTTTTTTTTCGAAAAGACGCGACGCGTCTTACAACGGACCCTATTGATGGACGACGCGACGACGACGACGCGCGCCACCACTCACTCCTTCGGCACGTGCGGGTTCTCGAAGTCCCGCTCCGTGCGGATGTCCCGCTTCCCGAACCCCGGCCCGTCGTACACCGCGGGCCGCCCGTCGCGGATGCGGTCCTGCACCTCCTTGGGCGCGTACATGAGCATCTCCTCGCGCGCGCCCACATCCAGCGAGCGAACGTACTCGCGCGCCCACTCGGGGAGATCCGGCTTGACCGGCGCCTTCTCGCCTTCGCCGAGAGGCTCCTGCGACTTGTCGCCGCCAGCCTTTTTCGGCCCGCGCACCTCGCGCTCGTACATGGTGGGCTCCACGACAGAGTACTGCCACTGCTCCTGCACGAGCTTCCAGAATCCGGTGTTGTTCGCGTCATCCGCCCAGATGTGGTTCACGAACTCGTCCCAGTACAGCTCGTACTCCTTGCCCCAGTCCAGGTCCACCAGGTTGAAGTCGCGGTGCTTCACCAGGCCGAACTTGTCGAAGACGCGGTGCAGGTTCAGGCCGTTGATCTCCTTCGCCGTGGAAAGCGCCTCTCGCAGCGTGAAGAGCATCTCCGTGCCCTTGGGGTCGTGCATGATCATCACCGCCCGCTGGCACGCCTTGACGAAGATCTTGCGCACCTCGTTGGCGATGAGCAGGTCGAGCTCGTCCGAGATGCCCAGGAGCAGCATCTGCGCATCCTCGTTCTGCTGCTTCGCCTTCGAGCGCGCGCTCTGCAAATCCTCGCCCTTGCCCTCGGGCGCGCCCCACAGCTTGCCGCGCGCGCGGCCGGCGTCCACCTTGTTCTGCCCTTTCTGCTTCCCGGCTTTGAGGTACTTCTCCTCCGCGGACAGGTCCTGCAAAACCGCGATGGGCCCCAGGTCCGACCACCCGTGCATCATCACCATCTCGCACGCCATCGCCGTGGCCTCCTTCATGTCCAGCACGCCGTACTGCGACACCTTGTCCGGGCCGTACAGGTACCGCTCCGCCATCTGGCCCGCGACCAAAACCGTCATCTTGCTCTCGTACCACGTGCGGCGCTTCACCGACGCCGCGCCGTCGGCGCCGACTTCATCCGGCACGTACACGATCTGCCCCGTCTCCTCGCCGTTGGCGAATACCCGCACCTTGGCGATGTCGTCGTAGTTGGGGCACATCATGCCCACCAGCGTCTGCGCGGCGTAGTACGTGCACACGGTGTCCCGCACGTACGGGTTCATCTGCTGGATCAGCGCGTTCTCTGTCACGTCGTTGGTCTCGCCCACGGTGCCGCTCCCGGTCGCCTTGAACACGTTGGACCGGCGAATCTCGTCGATGACGACGAGGAACGTCGCGTCCCCGGCGGGCACGCCGGCTTTCTGCGACGCGTTGCGCAGCGCGCTGGTGCGCACGAGGTTCTCGAGGTCCGCGCCGGTGAACCCCGCGGCTTGCCTGGCGACGAACTCCACGTTCAAGTCGGGGTCGATCATGCCGTCGAACTGCTCGTACGAGCAGTGCAGGTCGATGATGTCCATGCGCGCGCGGCGGTTGGGCAGAGGCATCTCCACGACGCGGTCGAAGCGCCCCGGGCGGATCAGCGCCGGGTCGATGACGTGCGGACGGTTGGTCGCGGCGAACACCATCACCCCCGCGTTGCCCCCGAACCCGTCCATCTCCGTCAGGAGTTGGTTGATGGTCGCCACCTGCTCGTCGTTGCCGGAGACGTCCTGCGACGTCGGGTCCTTGCGGCGAATCGCCACCGAGTCAAACTCGTCGATGAACACGATGCACGGCTTCACGTCGCGCGCCTGCTTGAACAGGTTGCGGATGCGCGCCGCGCCCACGCCCACGAACATCTCCATGAACTCCGTGCCCGCGCACGAGAAGAACGGCACCTGCGCCTCGCCCGCCAGGCAACGCGCGAGCAGCGTCTTGCCGGTGCCGGGGGGGCCGCACAGCAAAACGCCGGCTGGAATCACCGCGCCGGCTTTTCGGTACCGCTCGTACTCGCGCAGGTACGAGATGAGCTCCTCCATCTCCTCGCGCACGACGTCGATGCCGGCGATGTCCCGCATCGTCAGCCCCGTGCGCGGCTGGCTGGAGTAGGTCTTGGCGGTGCCGGTGTTCTGCAGCGTCGCGCCCTCGGTGGTGTCGTTCGAGAGCTCGCTCCACACGGACCAGCAGAAGTACACCAGCACCGCCGGCGTCAAGACGTTGAACGTCGAGCGCACGAAAAGCTCCAGAGCGCCGTACTGCCGCGACACTATGTCCACGCCTCGTTGCAGCATCATCGGGTACAGCGTCGGGTCGTACGGCAGGTTGGCGTAGAACACCTCGTCGGTGTCGAACAGGAAAAACTTGACGCTGTTCATGTTGGGCATGTACTCGACGCGCGCGACGCGCCCGACTTCGCACAGCTCGTAGAAGCCGGTGTACGCCATCTCGCACGGGAACATCGACGTCCCCTTCACCGCGAACGGGTCGCGCAGGTACCGCAGGTTCACGTTGCGCGTGAAGCGCGGGCCGGTGATTTTGCGCACCAAGTTCGCGACCGGGTTGCCCTCCGCCTCCGACGCGGCGACGGGCCGCCCGGGGGGGGCCGCGCCTTTTTTGTCGCCGCCTTTTTTATCGCCGCCCTTCTTTTTCCCCGAGTCCGTCGTTTTCGGCTCTTTCGTTTTCTTCCCCCGCTTCTTTTCGGCGCTCGAGTCCGCCGCGTCCGGCGCCGCGACCGCCGCGACGGTCTCGGCGGTCTCGGCGGTCTCGGCGGTCTCGGCGTCGAACGCGCCGAGGTCGTCCTCGGCGGCTTCGGCGTCCAAACCCGCGGCGGCGCGCTCGCGCTCGAGCGCCTCGGCGAACGCCTTCTCCTTCGCCTTGGCGATGCGCTCCGCCTTCTTGCGCTCCGCGGGGGTCATGGAATCGCTCTCCGACGCCTTCTGTCGCCTGTCTTTGCGCGAGACGCGCTCGGGCATGGCGCCCTTCTCCGCCTCGGCGGGCGCCTCCGCCGACGCCGAATCCTTCTCGCCCTTTTTGCGTTTCTGAAGTTGCTTCGCGCGCTCCGCCTTGATGCGGCGCACCTCGGCGAGTTTCTTGGCGCGCGCCGCCGCCTCAGCCTCAGACTCCCCGCCGGCGTTCGACGCGTCCGCCAGGAGGAACCCGAGGTCCGTGGCCGCGGAAGGAGCGGGCGCGGATCCCATGCGCGAAGGCGCCGTCGCCGAGGAGGTTCCCGGCGCGACGGCGTTTTCGCGCATCTGCGCCGCCGCCGCGCCCGCCGAGCCAAACACGGCGGCGAGAGACACCAGCGCGGCTTTCCCCGCGCGGGTCACGCGCGCGTCCACCGCGCCGTTCGCGTCGGGGACGCGGTCGAGCACCGACCGGGGCTGGCCGGCGTTCGAAGGCTCTGGGACGCCGCGTCGTCGCCGCGCCGATCTACCGAACACGAGCGCGTCGCCTTCGGGTTCGGGGTCGGACCGCCCCGCCTGGCGCCCCGCCGACGCCTCCGCCGGCTCCTCCGCGCGGTCGTCCGCGTCGCCGCGCGCACCCGCGGCGGCCGCCACGGGCCCCGCGAGGCCGGACGGGCGCGGGCGCGCGCGCCACGCGGGCGCCCCGCGGCGCAGCGGGCGCGCGCGCGCGGCGGCGACGACGCACCGCCTCACTGCCCTTTTTCGATCGGCGGGCACCGCCGCTACGGGGGCGGCGACGACGCACGCGGCGGCGAACATCTCGACGCGCTGCCTCGGAACCCCCTAATCAGCCACTCGAACGCTCTCGCGCCTGCCTCGATCGCGAGCCCGCGTTTGAGCGACGCGCGTCCCCGACCGCTCGCCGACCCTGCGTGGCGCGCGCGAGACGATTGCTTCGCCTCGAACAACCCTTGTCGAGGGTTTTGTGCTGTCACCTAACAAACACCGCCAACGCAATGCGGTCGCGTCGTCGGTATTCCGAACCGCCGATCAACCTTCCGCCGTGGCCCGACGCACGAGCGCGCTTTAAATCCCCCGCCGAACTCGTACGGCGCGCGTTGTGCGGGTCGCGGGAGCCGGCGCCCGCGCTTTCCGGCGTCAGCCTATCCAGAAATTGGTCGACATCGGAAAAGCGTCGACTGCAGGTCAATTCAAGCGGGAACGCTGCGGCGTCGAAGCGGCGGGCGCCTGCGGCGCGCCGATCGAGCTATTTTTCCACGAGAGCGCGCGAATCTGGCGCTCGGCGCGCCCCTCGTGCGCGGGGCGGCTCTCACACCGCGCCGCGCCCGGACCGGTCGTCCCGACACGATGGACCTCCTGGCGCAGTACAGCGGCGACAGCGGCGACGGCGACGGTGGCGACGGCGACGCGGTGACGACGACGCTGCGCCCCGCGAAGGACCTCGCGCCCGCGGTGCACACCGCGGGGAAGACGCTGGTGATGGACGGGGACACGCAGATCGTGGTGTCTTCCGCGGACGTGCGTAACCTGCACGACCCCGCGAAGAAGAAGATCTACTACAACGCCAAGTACGAGGATCTGCACGCGCCGCTCGCGGGCCCGGCGCACCCGTTCCAGACGGACGGCGCCGCGCGAGGCGCGCGGAATCACGCCACCGGACACGTCGAGACGGCGCACCTCGATCGCTTCGCGTTCGAGGAGCAGTACAACACGTTCCACGCGCGGGGGTACGGCGCGAACCCCGGCGGCGCGGGCATCGTGGGCGACGCCGCGGCCGCGCAGAGGGAGAACGGGGACACGGTGGCCGCGATGACCGGCGCGAAGCGGAGGAAGGTGCGCGCCGAGCTCGTCGCCGGCGGCGCCGGCGCGGATGGTGGCGCGTGGGCGCCGGCGCGCGCGGCGAAACCGACGGTATCGCGCGAGGACCTGTCTTCCCAGCAGCGGGAGTACGTCGAGTGGCACGCCGCGCGCCGCGAGGCGAACCTGCGCGCGCGCGGCAAGCTCAAGGACGAGGCCGAGGGGGCGCTGGTGGACCAGGCGATGGGCGGCGCGGGCGACGCCGGCGGGCTCGAGACGGACGCGAACTCGAGGGGCGGGGAGAAGAGTTTCTTCCACGGCGCGGCGGAGAAGAACTACGCGGGCGAGAGCTGGATCACGCCTCCTAAGGACCGCAAGAGGGAGAACGACCACTGCTACGCCCCGAAGCGGTGCATACACACGTGGAGCGGGCACGCGAAGGGTGTCCAGGCGATCCGGTTCTTCCCGAAGCACGGCCACCTGATTTTGTCCGCCGGCTTGGACAGCAAGGCGAAGATCTGGGACGTGCACGGCTCGGGGAAGTGCATGCGCACGTACCTCGGGCACGAGAAGGCGCTGAAGGACATCACGTTCTGGAACGACGGCACGCGGTTCGTGACGTCATCCTGGGACAAGAAGGTGAAGCTCTGGGACACCGAGACGGGCGCGGTGATCAGCACGGTGACGAGCGGCAAGGTGGCGTACTGCGTCAAGTCGCACCCCGACGACGACCAGCAAAACGTGCTGCTGGCGGGCCAGAGCGACAAGAAAATCCTCCAGTACGACTGGAACGCGGGCGACGTCGTGCAGGAGTACGACCAGCACCTCGGCGCGGTGAACTCCATCACGTTCTGCGACGAAGGTCGGCGGTTCGTCAGCACGTCGGACGACAAGAGCATACGCGTCTGGGAATTCGGAATCCCGGTGACGATGAAGTACATCGCCGACCCCACGATGCACAGCGCGCCGGCGGCGGCGCTCTCCCCGAACGGCAACTGGCTGGCGTTCCAGAGCCTGGACAACCAGATCACCGTGTACAGCACTAAGGACAAGTTCCGGTGCAACCGTAAGAAGGTGTTCAAGGGGCACTCTAACGCGGGGTACGCGTGCCAGGTGGGGTTCTCGCCGGATGGCCGCTTTGTCGCCTCGGGCGACGGCGACGGAAAGCTCTTCTTCTGGGACTGGAAGTCGTGCCGCATCTTCAAGAGCCTCAAGGCGCACGACAAGGTCACCATCGGGTGCGAGTGGCACCCCCTGGAGCAGAGCAAGGTGGCCACCTGCTCGTGGGACGGGACCATCAAGTACTGGGACTGATCCTGAGCGGACGCGCGACGTCGCGCGAGGAGCGCGGCGCGCGTGATTTCTAAAGCGCGTACGAAACGACGCGAATGATGAAATTTTAAATCGCGCGCTCCGTCTACGCGCTCGCGACGTCGAGGTCCGCGTCCTCCAGGAGCTCCGCGACGCATCGCACGAGCCTCTTCTTCTGCGTGCGCAGTCCCAGCACGCACAGGCGCCTCTCCTCCAGCAGCTCCGCCTTCGAAGGCTCTCGGGCGCGACTCCGCCGCCGCGCCGCGACTCGCGCCGCGACGTCGGCGGCTTCGGCTCGGTCCGCCGCCAGGCTGGTGCGCCACGCGCGCTCCGCCTCGGCGACTCGCGCGCGGATCGCGGCCAGCGTCGCGGCCTCCTCCCTCTCGCTCATGGGCTCGCCTTCAATACCAAACAGCCCCGACAGAAACGCGCCCGCGGCGACCCAGGAGCTCCCGCTCGAGCGCATCGGAGCTTCCGCGGCGCACCGCTGAAGCGCGCCGCGGAGCGCCGCGCGGAGCGACGCGCGCAGGCGCGTCGCCGTCTTGCCCTCCACGGCGGCTGGAGGAGCGTCGCTCGCCTCCGCGCCCACGAGCTCGACCCGGTCCCCGGCGTAGCCACCGAAAGGCACGAAGCCGTACTGCGCGAAGTGCGCCCTGGACGTGCCCTCGCCCCGGGTGTACGCCAGCGTGATCTCCTCGCGCGCCGCCACGGCGCGGAGCGCGACGAGCTCGAACCGCGTCGCGTCTTCTTTTTTCTGCGGCGGCACGCCCGGCGTCCGCGACGACGACGTCTCCACGCCCTCGCACCGGTAGTCCGCGTTCGGCGCGCCCCCCTCCGCGTGGTTCGCCAGGTCGATGAAGGGAACGATCGCGCGCGCGAGCGCGCGCGGGCCCCCGCCGCGCACCTCGCCCGCCAGCAGCGCGCGCGACCGCACGAGCGCCAAAGCCCACGCCGCGAGGGAGCGCGCGACGTCCGGCGGCTTGCGTTTTTTTTCCGAGAGGGAGTCTTCCTCGGAGTCTTCCTCCTCTTCCTCCCCTTCCTCCTTCACTGGGTCCAGGAGGTCGGGCATGAGCGCGGCGATGCGTGCACGCTCCACGAGCGCGTCCTCCGCCAAGGCCGCGTCCTCGAGGCTGGCGAGCTCGCCGTCGGGGATCAGGAACGGCAGCGCGAGGCTCTCGGGCGGCGGCATCACCCCGCCGTAGTTTGCCCAGAACGCGCCTCCGTCGCCCGCGACGGCGTCCGCGACCGCGCGCGCCAGGACGCACTCCCAGGACTTGCCGGCGTCGGGGGACGCCGCGGCGACCCCCGCGCGCACGCGCGGCCACGCCCCGTCGGGAGGCAGGGAAACGCCCGCGCCATCCTGCACGCTCAGCGCCAGGGCCCTCGGCACGGACAAAAGCACCTCGCCGATCGGCACGTCGCGCGAGGCGAACAACCCCCGGCCGCTGCGTTCGGTCTCGCGGAACTCCAGCGAGGGGTGCACGCGCACGTCGTGCGCCTCCGCGAGCGACGAAAGCCACGCGTGAAGCGTCGGTCGTCCTTCGTCGTCGCCCATCTCCGCCGCGCCCGCGCTGTGTGCGCGTCGTCCGCGGGACATCGAGAGAGGATAGCGGATGGGTGCCGTGTTGGGCAAAAAAAAAAATGGAGTCGCAGGGTATCGATCCCCGTACCTCTCGCATGCGAAGCGAGCGCTCTGCCATGTGAGCTACGACCCCTTTTCACATTTCTGTGACTAGGGGAACAGTCGATCGGTCGATCGAGTAGTCTATGGAAGAATGATTTCCGGCTTTTGCCGGAGCTCTTTCTGCATCTGATGGAAGCGTTGTGGAATCGTACGTATAAGACCAGCGATTCTTGCAGCGGTGAGACATACAAAGGGGTGCGATTTATAGTATAGGAGCGCTGACTGCACGTACATAGACGACACACGTTCTTCTCCTACGTAAGATGCTCGTTTCACGACTCCGACTCCCCCCGTTCCTCGCGCCTATACGCCGCCCGCGGTCGGTAGTACTCCTCCCGTTCCTCGCTTTCCCGCCACCGGACCACCTTATTCGCCTTCACGTGCCCCTGGTCGAACGCGACGCTGTACC
>Ga0181559_10001392_pt1 | contig 23700 bp, 14 predicted proteins | sample 011ome_21_FD_133752 | JGI IMG/M metagenome (GOLD analysis project Ga0181559, IMG submission 133752) | Coastal salt marsh microbial communities from the Groves Creek Marsh, Skidaway Island, Georgia - 011508AT metaG (megahit assembly) | ecosystem: Environmental > Aquatic > Marine > Intertidal...
CCTCGTCAGCCTTCTTCTTGGCCTCGGCGGCCGCCTCATCCTTCGCAACTTGTCTAGAAGAGCGCATGGTGTCAGTTCAGTGTGAGGATCCGTTCGCAGATTCAAAACTTTTGAGATTTATGTTCTCGCTGGAAGTTGACACTCCAAATTTTAAATTTTTTTTCGTTCCAACGCGCGATTCCCCCTACACGGCCTCCAAGTCCCCCCCAGCGTGGAGAAACGTCTTCGTCATCGCCCAGCTCTTCGCCGCCGCGTCCGCGTCGTACGCGAACCCCGCGTCCGAGTCCTCGGGCGTCGTCTTCTCGGGCCGCGTGAACCCGTGCTTGACGTTTTCAAATTCCGCGAGTCGAACCGGCAACCCGAGGTCTTTCAGCCCGGAAAGACACGCGGCGACGTTCTCGGGCGAGCTGAACGGATCGGCCGCGCCGTGCAGGAGCAAGCAAGAAGTCGAGCCCTTCTCCGCGCCCGAACCCTCTGGGTCGGCTATCTGAGGTCGGTCGAGACTCCCGTGGAACGAGACCACCCCCCGAAGCCGCGGCGCGGACCGAAACCGCGCCAGGTCCAAAACCGCCATCCCGCCCAAGCAGAACCCGATGCCATACATCGAGGCGGTCGAGGAAACCTCGGGTTGCTCGAGCATCGCCTCGTACGCTTTTAGTATCCTCCTCGCGTGTTTCGATCGATCCGCGCGGAGCGCGCCGAAGAGCGCGTCGCGCTCGGCTTTATCGAACACGCACGTCCCGGCGCCAAACGCATCCAGCGCGAACGCCGCGAAGCCCATCCGGGCGAGTGCGTCGCAGCAGGTGTGCACGAACACCTCCTGCGGGCCGATCGCCGTGTGCGCGACGAGCACGCCGGGTAAACCTTCGTCACCACCTTCGAGCAAAGACGGATCCCACGCGAAGTACGCCTCGAGGTCCGTCTCGCCGTCCTCGGCTTTGTAACTGAAACTACGACTCGACACCGGGGCGTCGCCTTCGACGCCCCACGGAAGCGCCTCCAGGGGCACGCCCGCGTCGAAGAGGGGCGGCATGTCGCGGTGAGACGCCAAAATCCGCACGCCACGGCCTACGCGCCACCGCGGCGGAACTCGCGCGCGCGGAGGTCGCGACGAAACCGGACACCGCCCGCAGGCCATTGTGGTTCTCTGATGAGCCGGCACCCGGCACTCGCGAAACTTCGAGCCGTTGAAGTCGTAACGTCTTCCGATATTTTGTTCTCGGGTTTTCCGGGAGTTCACCGGGACGCGTGCGCGCGCTCTCATGCCACAAGTCCAGCGCACTTATCGTCGGCAGCCCACGGGACATCGTGTCGTTATCCTCTTAGACATACTCCTGAGCCTGCGACGACTTTACGCTTTTGAGCGCTGGTATGCACGGGTCCATCGGTCGCCTGATCGATCGCCTTGTCGACGATCGCGACGAGGTGGACCCGGACGAGGAAAACCAGTTACCAGTGTGGACACGACTCGAAGGCGGCTCGTTCCAGTCGCCCCGCAAGTCCGTGTTCACGCGGCTCGAAGGAGGCGCCGCAATTCGAGAGATCACCAACCGCGTCACCGGGAACGCCGGTTTTGAGCGAACCCCCGAACCTTCGCCCGAGATGGCTGAGATGGTTGGTCCGGGACCGAAAACTCCGTCTAGCAGGTCGGCGAAAAAACAACGGGAAAGTCTTCGGCGCGCGAGACGCAAGGAAGAGAAGAGAGCCGGGCTCCCCGTCGGCAGCCTGACGCCAAGAGGACCGTCTAGCAAGAAGCTCCCTCTCGGCAGCGTGACGCCGCGCGCGGATGTGGCTCGTGAGGGACGGAAAACTCCGTCGAGCAGGTCGGCGCACAAACAGCGTCAGCGCGCGAGACGCCAGGAAGAGAAGAGAGCCGGGCTCCCCGTCGGCAGCTTGACGCGGCCCGCGGAATTGTACCACTGCGTCTGCTGCGACGCCCCGGTCGCGCGCTACGAGCGTGGCTTTCACGAAGCGGGCGCGCGCCATCGACGCGCCGCGAGCGCGATTCCCGAAAGCTTCGACGAAGACGAGCTCGCGAAGGCGGCGGCGGTGGAGATACTCGAGTCTCACGTCGTCATTTCCGACCTCGGAGCGACGTGCGTACTCCCCAACGGCACAGTCGACGCGACTGTGACGCTCTCGGTGTCCTCGCCCGGCTGCGTGCTGACCAACGTGGAGCACGTGATGTCCGCCGGGCACGAAAGAGCGGCGCGGCTGGGACGTCCGGGGTACTCGCTCGCGATTGACCTAGTCTCGCCGACGCAGGTTTCGCTCAAGTTCACGGCCGGCAACACCCTCGGGGTGATCACCGCGCGCGTGCGTCTCGATTTCGCCGTGTTCGGAGAGACCTCCACCGCGTTCACGATGTGGCGGCAGTGGAGGGTGCACGTCAACGACCCGGACTTCGACAGGGTCATGGCAGCCGGGTTAGCGCCGACGGAGCCGTACAGGCGCCCGGCGACGGGCGTGCGCGTCGACCGAACGGTGCGGAACAAGAAAGTCGAGGCCGGTCCGCGACCGAAGCACCACCAAGGGCTCAAGTTTGAAGGCTTGGGTACGTACCAAATCAAGCCCACCATCAAGGCGGGGGTGATGGCCCCTCAGGGGAGCGAGGCTGAGAAGGCGTTGCGCAAACGTCTCGCCCCCGAAGGCGGCGTCACGCCCGCGAACCACAACGCGCTGTTCCACGAGCTGCTCATGGCGGAAGAGGCGGCTGAAACGTTCGAACTCCAGAAGTACGCCATCGTTGGCGACAAGGCGGTGATGCGTCACACGCCGAGTAGAGAAATGCTTCGCCTCGACGTTCCGGGCCTCGCCGAGAAACGACCCTCTGTGCGCATCGGCGATAAGATTTTCGCGTACGACAAGGGAGGGTGCTACGAAGGCTTCGTGCACCGAGTGGAAGAAAAGGCTGTTCTTCTGAAGTTTTCGAACAAGCGCATGATGGGCTGGAACTCGCCCGTACGATTCGATCGCATCGAGTTCAAGCTCGGCCGCACCGGCATCAGGGTCACGCACCAGGGCTTGGACGACGGTACCGGCGCGTCAGACGTGCTGCCGCACGTCCAGTCCCTGATCTTCCCCTCGAGGGACAACAAGCCGCCGGAACGCGAATCGTCGCGCGCGCGACGATCTATCAGGTTGTTCAACGACAACCTCAATCAAGAGCAACGCGACGCGGTCGCGATGGCGATGCACAAAGGTGAACACGTCGCGCCGTATGTTATATTCGGTCCGCCCGGCACGGGCAAGACGTCCACCATCGTGGAGATTATCAAACAAGTGGTTTCGCGGGGGAACGTCCGCGTTCTGGTGACGGCGCCGTCCAACGCGGCGGCGGATCACGTCTCGTCTTTGTTGCTGAGAGGCGGCGGCAGCATCGACCCGTCGAAATTCCTACGCATCAACGCGCACGGCCGCGACGTGAACTCCATTCCCGAAGAGGTCATGCTCTGTTCGTTATGGAACCAATCGACGCACGGGTTTGCCGCCGCGGGGGTGGATGAGTTCGCGCGCGCGTCCGTCGTGGCGATGACGTGCGCGATGGCGGCGAAGTACGCGTGCGCCTCCGACGAGTACTTGGATAGCTTCGACTTGGTCGTCGCGGACGAAGCGGGCCACGCGACGGAGCCTGAGACGATCGCGGCGTTCGCGAAGCACTTGAAACCCGCCGGGACGCTGGTCATTGCGGGCGATCACAAGCAGCTCGGGCCGATTATTCAATCGCCGTTTGCGCAAGAGATTTTGGGCGTGTCGATGCTTGAGAGGCTGTGCCGATCCGGGCCGCACGCGCCGGACGCGAACACCGGGGCGTACGATCAAGACTTCGTCACGATGTTGGTCCGGAACTACCGGTCGCACCCGGCCATCATCGAACTCCCGTCGCAGCAGTTTTACCACGGCAAGCTTATCCCGAGCGCGGACGCGACGTCCGTGCGGACGTTGCGAAAATGGGAAGGGTTGCCGGCGGCGGCGGTTGAAAACGATTTTCCGATTCTGTGGGATGGCATCGTCAGCGAGGATATGCGCGAGGCGAGCTCGCCATCCTGGTTCAACCCCGTGGAGGCGCAGAGAGTGGTGCGGCACATCCAGAGCTTACAGCGCCTTCCTGCCAGTGCCGGGTTCAAGCTGGAAGACGTCGGCGTCATCGCGCCCTACGCAAGGCAACGCGCGAAGATCAGAAAAGCGCTTGAATTGAACGGGATCACGGGCGTCAGGGTGGGCACAACGGAGGAATACCAGGGCGACGAGAAGCGTGTCATCATCATCTCGTTAACGCGGAGCTGCGAAGAGCACCTCACGCACGACGCGCGGCACCACATAGGGTTCGTGTCGAGTCCCCAGCGGTTCAACGTCGCCGTGACGAGGGCGAAGTGCCTCTTGATCGTGGTCGGTAACCCGCTGTTGATGGCTAAGGATGAGCACTGGGGCAGCTTGCTGAAGATGTGCGTCGAGAGAGGCGGGTACGAGGGGACTCCCCTGCCTGAGGACTTGTTCGAGCGCGAAGCCGAAGACAGCGCGGCGGCCGAGGAGGGTGCGGTCTAATAAAGACAAACCTTGAATACAACGCGAAACGGTCTCGCTATTCCAGCCACGCCACCCTGGCGCCTTCGTCCACCTCCGGCCTCAGCAACTCATCCACGCTCTGCACGAGCCTTAGCTCGCGGCACCCTATCCCCGATTTACCGCTCGCTTCCGCCTCCGCCTGTGCCGCGGCCGTGCGCCGCAGCACGCCCTGAAGCGAGGCGACGGCTTTCTCGGCGGCGCTCCCGAGCCGGTCCGGAATCTTCGCGCTCCACGCCAGCAGTAGCGCCGCGCACAAGTCGCCGGTTCCCGTGAAGTAGCTCGGGATGCGAGGCACGACGATCCTGAACCGCTTCGAGCATCCCCCGAGTTGCGGCGTGGACGTGCTTCCCAGCAGCGTGATGTGCGACTGGTGCGATCGGAGGTGGGGATTCCCCAGACCCTTCTTCGCGTCGTCCGCCGGGTCCCCCGCGTCCGCGGGCTCGTCGGCATCCTCCTCCAAATCCAGCGACGTCAACACGACGCTCGCCGGGCCGGCTTCGTGCAGCGCCTGGCACGCCCCGAGCGCGTCGCTCTCCGTGGCGATGGTCACGCCGGTCAGGAGCTCAGCCTCAAACTGGTTCGGGGTGAGCATCGTGGCGAGCGGGACGATGTCATCGCGGTAGATGCCCACCAGCTCGGCGGGGACGTACAGCTTGCCGTTGTCGCCGAGCACCGGGTCGCACACGTACACCAGCGCCGGGTTGAGCGCGCGCAACTTACGCACAAGCCTCGCGACCGTGCGCAGCATCGACGCGCTGCCTATGTACCCCGTGAGCACGTGCGTGTACCCCTCGAGCAGGCCGTTGCTCTCGAGGCCCTCGACGATGCTCTGCAGCTGCTCGCCGGTCATCACCTCGCCCTTCCACGAGCCGTACCCGGTGTGGTTGGAGAACTGCACGCTGAGGATGGGGTCGACGTCGAACCCGTGAAGCTGCAGCGGGAACACCGCGCACTTGTTCCCGACGTACCCGGAAACGACGTGCGACTGGATCGTCAGGCAGCGTCCGGTGGACGAGGCGGTGTTCATCGCGGTTGCCGGGGCGACCGACGCGGAGGCTGACCTCCGAACGCGCCGCGCGGTCGGGACGATTCGCACGCCCTCGAGTCGCCGGGGACGAGCGACCGAAAACGCGGAGGGCGCGCGGACGGGAACGGCGCGACGGGCGGCCGACGGCGCGATGCCGATTCGGACCGACGCCGGAACGGTCGCCGTCGCGGAGGTATGGTTGGCGCGTTGCCCGCTGGTTGCCTAGAGGTGTGGAGCGGGCGTCCGGCAAACGAAAGAGTTGACATGTCGTGCCGAAACCCCGTTTGATCGAAAGTTCGAAACCCTCCGACAAACAGAACTGCGCTCGCGCGACCCGCCGACACGATGCTCGCCGCGCGTTCGACGGTGTGCCCGGCCGCTGCGGCTTCTATTCGCGGTCTGAAACGCGGAAGTGCGGCTTCGCGGCGCCCCGCGCTCCGCGTCTCTCGGCCAGCGCGCGCCTCGCTCCCCGGTCGTACCGAGTCGAAAACAAATGACGTGGCGTCGCTCTGCGCGGTGCTCCCCGCGTGCTTGAGCGCGGCCACCGCGTTCGCCGCGCGCGCCGTCGAGGCCGTGGATGACTACCCGACGATGTACGTGCCGGAGGGGTACGTGCCGAGCCCCCTGGACGACGGCGACGGGGTCGGGCAGCTCGTGGTCCTCGCCTTCTGCGCCGTCTGCGGCTTCGTGGGCATGAAGCTCAGCCTCGACAGTGAGCAGGTCAAGTCCGAGGAGGCGCTCGCCGAGAAGGTGGCGAAGCAGGTCGCCGCCATGCGCGCGGCGCCCTCCGGCCCCGTCCCAGGGACACCGGTCGTATCGCTGGTCGAGGACGCCGCGGCGGCGACGACGAAGTTCGACAACGAAGGGCTGCTCAGGCTTGACGCCGCGGTGTCCCCGGAGACTGCCGCCGCGCTCCTCGCCGAGGTGAACGCGACGCTGGCGCGCGAGCTCGAGCGCGCGAGCGGCGGGGGCGGGCTCCCCTCGGACGCGTTCGGGAACGTGTACTGCAAGGGCAACAGGTATGACCTGAAGCTACCGTGGGGGGGTGCCGCGGAAAAAGCGTTGCGGGAAGGCGCGCGGAACATGCGTCCGTTTCTCGAAAGCGCCGCAGGGGGGCGGAAGGCGCGCCTGTGCGAGTTCGCGGCGCTGGTGTCCGACCCGGGGTCGGCGCGGCAGCCCGTGCACCCGGACACGAACTACCGCCGGGACCGGTGCGTGGTGACGTCCTTCGTGGCGCTGCAGGACGTGGAGAGCGACATGGGGCCGACGGTGTTCATCCCGGGGAGCCACACGGCGAGCGCGCACCTGGCGTTCCGCGAGGCGGGCGAGACGGGAGGGGCGGCGCTCGCCGCGCCGCACGGCGTGGCGACGCTCGGCGCCGGAGACGCGACGGTGTTCGACTCCAGGCTTCTGCATTGCGGAGGCGGGAACGCGTCGGACAAGAGACGCGTGTTGTTTTACTTCTCGTTCGAAGTGGAGGGCTCGGATAACCCCAACTCGGCGGTGTCCACCATCAGGGAAGAGCTCAGGGGGAAGGTCACCCTGGGGGACCTGCTCGCGGCGTAGCGGTGAAAAAAATCGTATCGCAACTCGTTTCGGTCGTGGTCATTCTAGGAGCTAGCTATGTGACCGGTGCCTGCTGCGGTGGGGCTGGAGAGGCCGCCTGCGACGTGCTGTCCCCTGCCCAACCCCCCCAGGACAGGTTCACGACGTCTATGCCGTCGTCTTGCACGCGCGCCCAGTCCGCCCAGCTCGGCGTCGCCGCGAACGTCTGCTCGGCGTCGGCGACGCGCGCGCGCAGCGCCAGCAGCTCCGCCGGAACCGCCGCCTCGGGGACGCTCCCGGTCGCGAGCGCAGGTCCCGCGGTTTCGATCTCGCGGAGTCTCGCCTCGAGCTGCGCCTTCTCCTGCGCCGCGCTCGCGGACATGGAGGTGGACGCGTCCAGCGCGCCCCTGGCCTGCTCCGTCGACGCCGTCGCCGTCGCCACGCGCTTGCGGAGCGCCTCGACTTCCTCCTGCGCGCCGCGCGCGACGAACGCGGCTTCCTCCATGTTCGCCTCGCACCGGCGCTGGAACATCACCAGGTCCTGCAGCTGCTGCGTCAGGCTCGCGCTCGTCGCCTTCGCCTGCGACACAGCCTGCTCCTGCTCCCAGAGCTGCCTATCCGCCGCCTCCGCGTCCGCGCGCGCCGCGCGCACGCGGTCCGCCTCCGCGCCAGCGCCCGCCTCGGAGCTCTCGGGACCGCGGAACGCGTACTCCGCCTCGGTGGACCCGGGGACCCGAGTCTCGGGAGCCGCGGGCATCGTCGGCATGGCCGGCATGGCCGGCATGGCCGTCATTGTGGGGGGGTCTGATACAGTCGGCGGCGCCGCAGGCTGCGCTGCGGGAGGTACCATGACCGGAGCGGCGGGCGCCGCGGCAAAACCTGCCGCATTGGCGCCAGCCGCGGCGCCGCCGCCCGCGCCGCCGAACACGAACGCCTCTCCCATTCCGCTAGGGCTGGGGTCGGGTCCTCCTGAGAAGAGGTCCTCATCCAGAGCGCCGAACGCATCCCGTGCCACGGGCGCGGGCGCGGGAACAGGCGCAGCAGGTTGCATTTGTGGCTGCATTTGCGGCTGCACTTGTTGCTGCGCCATGGGCGGAAACGGTCCAGGCGGCAGGCTCTGCGGCGGCTTGCGCCCGTCGCGCGCGCGCTCGGTGAGGTAGATGGCGACCGTGAACTCCTGCTTCGTGAGCGCGCCGTCGCCGTCCGCGTCAGCGAGCGCCCATATGTCCTTCAGCACCTCCTGCGGCGCGTTGAGCGCCATCATCATGGGAACCACCTCGCCGCCGGAGAGTTTCCCGTCGCCGTCCGTGTCGTGGTGCCGGAATACCTGGGCGTATCGCTCGACATCCGCGTGCGACATGGGAGGCCACGGCTCGTCACCCGCCGCGGCAGGCGCGTTCTGCGCGCCGAAATCTCCGAACGAGTCCCCGAACGATCCCCCGAAGTTCCCGAACCCGTTCGCCTGCGGCTGAGGTTGCGTCGGCTGCGGCTGCAGCGGTTGTTGTTGAAAGTGTTGGTTCTGATCATTCGTTTGCATTCCCGAAATCTGGCCCGCTCCCGGCATCGTCTGCGGCTGCTGCGGCGCGGCCGGAGCGCCCGATAAACCCTGCATGTTCGGTGCTGGATACGACGCGTAGCCGTTTGCGATGGCGTTGGCCTGCATTTCGTTCATCTCGCCCCCTTGTTGCGCGACGTATATGAGCTGCACCGCGACATCGAATTGGGATTTTTCGAGGAAGCCGCGAGGCGGATTGTCGACGAGCTGCCAGAGCGTGGCGAGAGACGCCTGCGGAAGGCCGGCGCGCGAGAAAAAAGCCACAGCCTCGCCGCCGCTAACCTTTCCGTCCCCATCGGTGTCCGCGTGTTCGAACCACCCCAACGGTATCGTGCTCATGTTGACGCCCCGCGGCCCCAGAGGTGCGCGCGGGGGACTGTTTTGTTAACGTTGGAAACGCGCTCACGACGAAATCGCGATCGTGCCTCGTTGCCATCGTTCGAGCAAAACGACGAGTTTTCTAATACCAGTTCAAAAGGCGCGTCGCGACCGCCTCGCTCGCGCACTCGTTCCCTCGTCTTTGGAGCGATATCCACATGGGCGACAACATCACCGATACACGCACGACGGCGATGGACACCGAAATCGTCCCGCCCGTGGTGTTTGACGTCAACACAACCCTGACGAGTACGCACCGCACCCTCCTTTTTCCCCCTTCTTCTCGTCACTTCCAATACAAACACTCGCACTAGTCCGCTGACACCGCCTCAATACCGCTGCTTTGGAAACACACCAACGCCTTCCAGCGTGCGATGCGTGGTACTGCGTCAACACCGCCAGAAGCTGGGAAGACATCTCTTCGGGAGCGACCATGTCCGCTGCGGTCGGCGGGACGTGCTGGATACTTTTCTCCCTACTCAGGCACAACAGCTTCAAACCCTTTTTGGCGCGACTTCTTTCTGAGGAAGTCACCTTTAAGCCGCCCGAGGTTACCGGGTTCGGCAGAGGCGTATCGTTCGTCTGGAACTGGGCTGTCCATGTTGTTTGTGTCTCCGAGCGCGCGCTTTACGACAGCGCGGGCCTGGACGCGCTGTATTACGACCGAGCCAATCGACTCAGCTTGCTCATAGCTTTCTTCGTCGCTATCTTGAACGTCGGGGTCGTGTTGCCGATAAATTTTTTGCTGGGCACGGTCATCGACTCCGGAGAGGCGCTGCAAGTCGGCGGCATGTCACTTCTGGATCGCCTGTCGATGACCAACATTCCTGCGGCGTCGTCACTGCTTTGGATTCACACCGTCGTCGTCCTGCTCACGGTGCTGTTCGTCAGCTTCCTCTTGTGGGTCCACTTCGAAAACTTTCGGGCCGACCGACAGGCTTTCCTCGGGCACCTGGTCGTTGACTCTGACCACCTCTTTCGAACGTCGAGCTCTGAGTCCTCCTCTCTTGCGGACGAAGAGGACCCGGAGACGAGCGCGAACGATGCGGAACACAAAAAACGAAGACTCGCGAGCCGCACGCTGAGCGGTGCATCATCCTCCGCGGTCACCCCGACGCTCAGGCGCGCGGCGTCTCTGCTTCGAAGACGCTTTTCGGTGCACGTCCGCGAGCACGAGACTGGCATTTCAGCGGCCGCGAGCGGCGGCGTCTCACCGGACGTCTCTGAGGTTCACTCCCCCATCTCCGTGTTCCATCGGCAACACGTGTCCATCGCGGATGTCACGGGACCGAACGCCGCCGGCACATCGCTCGCGGTAAAAGCGCAGCAATACGCCGTGCTCGTGACGAACGTAGATCCGACATCTCCGGCGATCCGAAACCCCGAAAGCTCGTTATCGGCCAATCAAGCCGCCGAGCTCGAAGTTTCCCGCGCGTTCGCCTCGTTGTTCCCCGATTTCGTCGCCGCGGTTCCAGCGCAGTGGCACGCGAGAGTGGACAAACGGCTCCGTGAACTCGACAGGAAGCAGCTCGCGCACATGCGGGTCCTCGATCGCATCCAGACGTGCGCGGCGAACGATGAGGCAGCGAAACTTTTGGAACGGCGCGACGCGTTGGAGAGCGAGACGAAACGGCTCGCGGCGGAAATCGCGCGCGAAAAAGAAGAGGCGCAGACCGACCCTCGAAGCGCGTTTTCGTTTTTCGTGCTCTTCAAGTCGCAAACCTCCGCCGCGATCGCGGCGCAGACGCTGATCCAGGAGCCCGGCGGCGACATGGCTTGGACCGTACGAGCCGCGCCCGCGCCGGACGACGTGGCGTACTCGAGCCTTTGGAAGACGCCGAGCGAAAAGTGGGGGCGCTCGTTCGTCGCCAAAATCGCCGTCGCCGGCATCATCGTCTTTCCCATCGGCGTCTTCACCAGCAGTATGTTATCGATCAGCGCGGCGCTCTGCGGGAAGAACAGCACGGGATACTACTGGAGCTGGTACTGCGAGAACCAGAGTGACGATGGAGCGACGTTCTTTTTCCGGTTACTGACGGCTTGGATGCCGAGCTTGTTGCTGGCGACGTGGAACGCCGTCGTGGTGCCGTACGGATTTGCCTTCCTCGCGCTCTTCGAATGCGCGGAACCGACGCTCAGCGGCATCGACCGAAAGGTGTTCAAGTGCTTCTACCTTTACGCGTGCCTCAACGTCCTTCTGGGTGGAATGCTCGCCGGGACGCTGTTTTCGCAGCTGGAAAACATCATCAAGTCGCCGTCGTCCCTGTTCGTGCTTTTGGGGCACGCCGTCCCTCAGTCCTCTGGATTTTTCCTGGCGTACGTCTCGACGAACGCGCTCATGCTGGAGCCGTTGAGGCTTCTGATACCGCACACCGGGGTCCTTTCGTACTTGGTTTTGGGACGCGGAGAGCGCACGCGATTCTGCGGACGCATCGCGCGCGATCGCAAGGCTTCTTGGGCACCGAGGAGCCTGAGACTCGGCGCGCACTACGGCGCGCAGCAACTCATCTTGCTTGTCTGCTTGGTCTTTTCCACTGCGTCACCGCTGATAACAGCCGTCTCGCTCCTGTTTTTCGCCATCAACTTTGTCGTTTGGAGGCATCACCTTCTGTACGTTTTTGTGCGCTCGTACGAGTCCGGTGCTATGATGTTTCCGGTGCTATTCTCGCGAATTATCAATTCGCTCTTCGTTTACCAAATATTCATGGCCGCCTATCTTTTGATAAAGCAAGCGTACACGCAGGCGTTCGTGCTCTGGATCCTGGTGCCGCCGTTTTTGTTTCAATTTCAGTCGCATTGCTTGGCGCGCTTCGTGACGAAATCGACGTACTTGCCTCTCTCCATCGCCGCCGAGATGCCCTCGGCGGCGATTCCGGCGGGCGCGTTCGTCGCGCCGCAGATGCGCGAGGGGTTCAAAGGCTGGGGCGCGCAGGTTGGCAAGGTTTGGCAGGGGTACGGAGGCTTCGTGGCGAAGTTCGCGTGATGATTAGATTGGATAGATATCTGTGTTGTTTTCTACATACTGTACGTACACGTCTTTACGCCGACGCTTTCTTTCTCCCGAGCCACATGTACATCAGAATCAACACAACCGTCACCACGAACATACCTCCATAGACCAGGATCGCGTCCATTCGCTGCCTTCGGTCGATGACGCGCAACAGCGAAGATGACACGCCCATGGTGTTCAGGAAATCGAGCATCCTGTGCTGCGCCCCCTTCAATCGCTCTCGCTGGTCGCCGAGCGCCCCGAGCACGTTCCCGGCGTGCGACATGAGCTCATCCACCATCCCCCCCGACCTTTGCAGCGAGATCCTCGCGCCCGCTTCTGCATCGTACTGCCCCACCAAAAGCCTGAACTCGTCGTCCGAGGTCACGCGATGCATGAGCTCGTCTCGGTCACGCTGATCGGCTTGCCTTCTGTTTTCCCGCGACTTGAACCGATCCAACGCGACTCGGTACTGGTCGCAGTCCTCGACGATTTGTTCCACTTTTCGTTTCCAGATGTCTCGTTTGCTCGTGTTCTCCTGGACGACCAAAACGCGCCACTGGCTCTCCACCTGCTGCGTGATCTTCGTGAGCTCATGGAGTTTCGCGTGCATGTCTCGGGAGAGCGAACTGCTCGACTGAAGAGTGCCCCTCGCCTCAGCGCCCTCCAGTTGTTCTAGGCCGCTGCGAATTTCCATGGAGAGCCGCCTGGCAACGCCGTACAAATCTTGTAGCGACGCCATTTCACCCCTTCGGCGTCTCCGTGCGACACGCGCGGCGACGCGGTCAACGCGGATACCTAGACGATCCTGCGCAAAGGTCCGAGATGACTGGTGGCGCAAAAGCGCGCGTCCCCGTGTGGAAGACTACGGCCGAAAAAGCGCCAGGTGCCGCTTTTCGGTTTCCTCGGCAACGGTCTTGTCAGTTTTCCACAAGTGGCCGAAAGGGAGTTGTGTTGAACGCGACTCACCACTCGTGGAAGCGCGCGAGCTGAGTCGCTCGCTCGAGCAAGCACTTCTCGCGCGGACGTCTCCGTACCCGCGGCGTCCTCCCATCTCGCGGCCGAAGCGACCGTGGACCCTGGTCGACCACGCGCTCGCGCGATGACCCGTCACGCCGAGTGAACTACACGCGTTCGATCTTCCGTCACCTCTCGGTCCTCCCGAAGAATATCTTCGCGACATGGCGATGCGGTCGCGCTCCCTGGCGTCGCAGGATGCCCTTTCCTCGTCCCCCGAGCGCGTGCGCTTGACCTCGGCGAAGGAAGGGGTCCGCGAGGACCCGGCCGTGGGGACTCGCGTGCGACTGAAAGTCGAAGGCATGACGTGCTCCGCGTGTTCCGGCGCCGTCGAGGCGGCGTTGCTCGGCGTCCCGGGCGTGACACGCGCGGCGGTGTCCGCCGCGACGGGCGACGCAGCAGTCGAGCTCCTGCCCGGCGCGGTCGTTCGCGTCGAAACGTTGCTAGAGGCGATCGATGACGCGGGGTTCGACGCGTCGCACGTGCGCGACGCGGAACTGTCGCGTTCCGTGGTGAAGCTGTACGTGGACGGCATGACCTGCTCGGCGTGCACGGGCACGGTGGAGAACGTGCTGCGGGGCGTGGCGGGCGTGGAAGAAGTCACGGTGGTGCTTCTCCCGAACGGCTCAGCGGAGGTGGAGTTCGATCCTGACATCACGGGCCCGCGCGAACTGATAGTGACGATCGAAGACGCCGGTTTCGACGCGCGCGTGTCTTCGTCCGAACGCGTCGGCGCGGGCGCTCGGCCGAATGCTACGGACGCCGAGGCGAGTCGGTTCCGTTCGCTGTTCTGGACGAGCCTCGCGTACACCGCGCCCGTGTTCGCCATAAACATGATTTTGCCGGGAATCCCGGGATTCGAGTGGCTGTATCGAGACGCCGTGAACCACGTGTCCTTGGCGAGCTTCACGAAGTGGGCGCTCGCCACGCCCGTGCAGTTCCACGTTGGGAGGCGGTTCCACGTCGGCGCGTACAGGAGTTTGATGAACGGCTCAGCGAACATGGACGTCCTGGTTTCGATGGCCACGAACGTCGCGTACTTCACGAGCATCTACCTCATCGCGCACTGCGTCGTGACCGGACATAGCTACGGGAAGGACTTCTTCGAAACCAGCACCATGCTCGTGACTTTCATCTTGCTGGGGAAGTACTTAGAGTCGATCGCGAAGGGCCAGACAAGCGAAGCGATCGGAAAGCTTCTCGACTTGACGCCGAACACCGCCGTGCTCTTGGAACGGAAACCCGAAACGAAAGACGCACAGGAAGATACCGTCGCGGATTACTCGGATTACGCCGAGCGCTCGATCTCGTCTACATTGATACACAGAGGCGACTTGCTCAAAGTGTACCCGGGGTCGCGGATCGCCGCCGATGGCGCGCTCGTCGACGGCGACAACGTGTTCGTGGACGAAAGCATGATCACCGGCGAATCGCTTCCGGTTTCAAAAACGCGAGGCGCGGACGTTGTGGGCGGGACACTCAACTCGGGGAGCGCGTTCGTGATGCGCGCGACGCGCGTCGGCGCGGATGCTTCTTTGTCCCAAATCGTGAAATTGGTGGAGAACGCGCAGCTGGCAAAAGCGCCAATTCAGGCGTTCGCGGACAAGATATCCAGCGTCTTCGTGCCTTTCGTCGTCGCGGCGGCGGCAGCGACGTGGTTCGCGTGGTATGCCGCCGGGGAAGCCGGGTACTTTCCGGATTCTTTCCTCCCAGAAGGAGAGACGAAGATGGTTTTCGCGTTGATGTTTGGAGTCTCCGTGCTTGTCACCGCGTGTCCTTGCGCGCTTGGCCTCGCCACGCCTACCGCGGTGATGGTCGGCACGGGGGTGGGCGCGACCAACGGGATTCTCATCAAAGGCGCGGACGGCTTGGAAAGGGCAGGGCACGTCTCGGTTATCGCGTTCGATAAAACAGGAACGCTCACGGTTGGGAACCCGGCGGTGGTCGAGGTCGAGATCTTCAGAAGCGTCGTCGCGGAAGCGCAGTTTCTGCGCGTCGTCGCCGCGGCGGAGTCGCAGAGCGAACACCCCATCGCGCGGGCGGTGATGAAGTACGCGAACGTGCGGCTGAGCGCGCTCCAGGGCTTCAGTGACGGCGCGACGCCGAGTTTGCCGCGGGTCTCGGACGTCGAAATAGTTCCGGGCGAAGGGCTTCGGTGTCGCGTGGAAGGCGTGGAGGTGGTGATGGGGAACAGGAAACTACTCGACGACGCGGAGATAGAGGTGCCCAAGGACGTGGCTGCGCACGTCGGACGCGTGCAGAGAGACGCGCACACGTGCGTGCTGGTGGCGATGAACAGGGACGTCGTGGGCGCGCTCGCCATCACCGACCCCATCCGACCCGAGGCGGCGGGTGTCGTCGCCGCGCTGAGTCGCATGGGCGTGGAATCGCACTTGGTGACAGGAGACAACTGGCAAACCGCGCGCGCGATCGCTGCCGAGTGCGGTATCGTGTCGGTGCACGCGGAGGTGTCTCCCGCGGGGAAAGCGGCGAAAATCGAAGAGCTCAAAGCGCCGCCGGTGAAGAAGACGCTCACGGGAGCCGTCAAGACGGTGGCACGGCGCGTCGTTCCAGTGGTGGCCATGGTTGGCGATGGTATCAACGACGCCCCCGCGCTCGCGGCTGCGGACGTGGGTATCGCTATCGGAGCGGGAACGGATATCGCCATCGAGGCGGCGGACTTCGTGTTGATGCGAAGTGACCTGGAGGATGTCGTCGCCGCCGTCGACCTTTCCCGCGCGACGTTCCGACAAATTCGACGGAACTACGTCTGGGCGATGTTGTACAACCTCCTCGCGATTCCGCTCGCGGCGGGAGTTCTGTACCCTCGCACGCGCATACAGGCACCGCCGTGGGTTGCGGGAGCGGCGATGGCGTTCAGCTCGGTGTCTGTGGTGTGTTCTTCTCTTTCGCTGCGATATTACGAGCGCCCCACGCCGGTGATGCGGGAGATACGAGCCGTCTCAGACGACGTCGAGTTGACACCGATGCTTAGCAAGTGAGGAGGACTGTAAAGCTGTAAAAGACAAAAAATTTAATAGCAATAGTACTTACAACTCGCTCGCGATGATTCGGTGTCTAATCCTGTTTCTTCTTCGGTGGCGGAGGACCGCGAGCTCTCTGTCGCTTGGGTTTCTGCGCCTTCTGACGAAGGTCCAACAAGCCGGGCGGCGGCGTGATTTCCAGGACACCCTTTGTCAAGTCCACCGACGGAACAATATCCTTCACGAACGGCACAAACACGTGCTCTTCCGGCTGAAACTTCGGGGGTTCCTCTCCCTCTGGCGTGGGCAGAGGGGGGACGTTCACCTTGAGCAGGTCATGCGTTCCCGCGCCTCGAAACACGTCGACCACCTTCCCGACGTATACCCCCGTTTCCTGCATCACCACCTCCAACCCCTCGAGTTCGGACGAATAGAACTCGTCGTCGCCGGAGCCCACCTGTTCTTCGCGCAGTTCCGGTCGATCGGAGGCGAGCACGTATAACCTACGACCAATGAGCGCTTCAGATGCGTTGCGGTCGTTGACGCCTTTGATTTTGATGACGCATTCGTTCCGGCCTTTGCTCGTGACCTCTCGTCCGGCAATAATCCTCACCTTTGACACAGTTCCCGGAGGTTTGTCGTAGTCGCCCCCCGCGGTTCTTCCCTGCGCCTGGTCCTCGATGTACTGCGTGCACGGCGAGAAGAAACGCTCCTCTACGAAATCAGTAAAAGGCATCACCCGCACCTCGCCTTTCAAACCGTGCGCGCTGATGACAGCTCCGGACTGGACGAGCTCTTCCGTCGGCGGGCTTTCGGCATCATCTGCGGCGGCGGCGGCGGGTCGAAACTTGCGTGCGCTCGCACCCCTACCAGAAGCGATGGTGCGGATGAGCTTCGCGGAGCTGGGGGTTTTGACGCGTTGTCCGCTCCTCCATCGCGCGGCGGAGGACACGCCCGAAAGGGCGATGGCGGTGGCGGATGCCATCACGCGCGCTCAGTTCTGGAAGGAATGTGTCGACGTGCCTGTCAATCGCAGGTGAGTTTTTGGCAACGAAAAACGCCCCAATTGTTTCGCCCGAAGGACGTTCGTGCCGCACTGCGACGTGCGCGTACGAGACGGCGTCGGTCGCGAAGCCGCGTCCTCGCTCGTGTGAGCAACATGTCACGTGGATCGGAGCAACCCAGGGTGGTGGTTGTCGGCGGGCAGTTCGCGGGGAGACGCGCGTCGCGCATGCTGCGAAGAGGGGGAAGGATACACGTCACTCTCGTAGATTCCAAGGGGTTTTGGGAGTACACCCCCGGGGCACTGCGATGCCTCGTCGAGCCTAAGTCTGCTCGGAAGATGGTCCAGGCGCAACCTCGAGGCACTGTGCGAGCGACCGCTGTCGGGCTCGAGTCAGCGGGTAGCGACACGACTGTGACGGGCGTAAAGTTGAACGACGGTTCGAGCTTGCCAGCAGACCACGTGGTCATCGCGACGGGATCCTCGTATCCGAACCCCATCAAAGCGCCACATGACGTCGCGTCAAGCCCCGAGGAGCGTCGAGCTCAGATTGAAGCTGCGCATGTCACGCTGGTTTCCGCAAAGAGTGTTGTTATCGTCGGAGGTGGCACAGTCGGCGTCGAGTTGGCCGCCGAGATAGCGGGAAAGTGGGGTCGCCATAAAGAAGTCACGCTCATCACCCCGCACGACCGTCTTCTTGAGCGTATGCCGCCGCGTGCTGGGAAACTCGCTCTTCGTTGGCTCGAGAAAAAAGGTGTTTGGGTGGTTCTGAACGATCGAGTAGAGGATTGGGGTGGGGCTCCGAAGGACGTCGCGATGCTTCGTCCCGGCGGCGGCAACTGGAACCTGCGCACGGAACAAGGCAGAGAGCTGCGCGCTTCACTGGTCTACCCCTGCATTGGGGGTCGTTCGCTTCCAGGGCCGTTGGAAACGCGCGGCGTCGGGAAGAACGGTGACGTACGTGTAGACATGGCGAATGGCTTGCGCGTCGAGGGATTCGATAACGTGTACGCCGCCGGAGATTGTTGCGGGACGAACGAAGAAAAAAACGCTTTTACGGCTGATCTCAACGCCACGGCCGTCGCGCGCGGAATACTCGCGTCGTACAGGAGGAAGCCTGTGGCCTTGAGCTATCCGAGGTCCGTATGTGGACAAAGTACCACCCCGAAAATCGCAGTCGTCAGCCTGCATAAACGGAACGCCGTGATGCAGTTCAATGGGCTTGTCCTCGGTGGCCCGCTCCCCGCTTTTGTGAAGGGGCTGATAGAATTTTTCCAGGTGCACAGTGCGCTCGGAACCCCCGGCGTGACGTTCGTCTGGGATGCTCTCGAGTCCACAAACGTCTTCTTGGGTAGATTCCTGTTTTAAATACGAGACACATTGCCGCAAGTCGTTTCCATCGCACTCATTAGAGCTAGTTACGTATTTGACAAGCCCTCGGCGACAAACGCGAAAGTCCAACTGTTTGGCGGTCCGAGAAGAATATGTCGGCGTTCTTCAAACGCGCCTTACCATACGATTGATCGAGCTTTTGTATTTCTCCCGCCGCCGCACAACACGGCGCGCACGCCGCTCGGACCAGGTAGTCCGAAAGCGTCACCATGGTGTTTGCTATTCCTAAAGAGCAGAGGGATGACCTTGTCACCCGCATGGACGATACCCTCGCCGCCCTCGGGTTCCACTGCTACGGCCAAACCTTCGGCGGCACCAGAGCCAAGGCTGAAGAGATCGAGGAGCGCGCCTTCAGCGTCGCCGAGGTGGCGAGCACGACGACCAAGGAGTCTTGGTCCGAGGGCACCGGTGGCGACCGCCCGATCCTCGAACTCACGAGGTTATACATCAAGAAAGCGGCTGAGCTCATCAAGACTGAGGCGGAGCGCCTCGGCGAGGCTGCGGCGGACGCCAGCGCCGGAGAGCAGGCTGCAGGTGGAAACACCGACAACTTCGACCTCATGAGCAAGGATCGCGAGTTTTACACTCAGACGCGCGCGGAGCAAGTGCTCGCGCCGCTGATGGCGAAAGGCGCGTCTTACTCGAAGGTGAGACTCAGCTCTAAGAGTTTCGGCATCGACGCTGCCAACGTGGTGACGAAGGCTTTCGCGAACATCTCGTCCACTCTTAAGGAGGTGGACCTCAGCGATATCATCGCGGGTCGCCCGGAGGACGAGGCCCTGAAAGCCATGCAAATCATCACCGAAGCCACGCTCGGCGCGAACATCACGTCCGTGGACGTGAGCGATAACGCTTTTGGCGAAAAGGGCGTTCGCGCGTGTGCGGCGATGTTGCAGCAGCAGAAAGGCATCGAGAGCATCAGCTTCATCAACAATGGTATCTCTGAGCAAGCCGCTGCCGCTATTCTCGAGCTTCTGGCTTCGCCGCAGTCCCTGAAGAAATTCCACCTCGACAAGAACATGACTGGCGACGACGGTGTCGTGCACGTCGCCGCGCTGCTTGCTAAGGCGCCCAACATGGAGGATTTCAAGATGGCGGGTTCCAGATACACTTCTAATGGCGCAGTGATGCTCGCGAAGGGTCTGGCCGCGGGAACCTCGCTCAACAAAATTGATCTCACCGATAACAACGTCAACGAGGAGGGTGGTATCGCGCTCGCTGGCATGCTCTACAAGCAGCCGAACATGCGCCACGTGAAATTCGAAGCCACCAGTTTGGGGCCCGCTGCCGCGGGTGCTGTGGCATCGGCGCTGGCTGCCGGATGCGCGCAGCTGGAACATCTCAACATTTCCTCCTGTGATATCACCCCCGAGGGTGTTCCTGCCGTCGCTAAGGCCATATCTGCCATGAAGAACCTCAAGGTGCTGAACATCGCGGAGAACGAGCTCGGTGACTTTGGCGTGGCGCAGATTTGCGTGGCGCTCAAGATGTCTGGCTGCCCGCTCCAGGAACTCGACGTGAGCAACAACGAAATCGTGTGCGCCGGAGCTGTTGCCGCCGCGCGGCTCGCGGCGTCAAAGCAGGGTTTCACAACCCTCAACCTGAATGAAAACTACATCTCCGACGAGGGTGTCGAGGAGCTGAAGAGTGTGTTGGTTGACGCGGGAATTGCCAGCGTGCTCGGGTCGTTGGAGGAGAACGACGCCGACATGGCTGACGAACCCGAGGATGCCAAGGCTGCCGGACTTGAGGCGATGCTCGACCATCTGAAGCTTTAAGTGAAGCGCAACAGTACTTTTTGGGCGGGTGAACGGATGAAGACTGACGTTTTATATACTTTTGTAAGTTACAGTTACACCTCTTCGTCTTCCCCGAAGACCCAAGAACAACTTGTTCCATATCTCGTCCAGTGCCCCCTTTTCTTGCGGGAATAGTCTCTTAGTCTATATAGCCCTTCATCAAGAAGTACACGTCACGATTATATACATCACATATTACAAGGGCGTCTTGCCAGGCTCGTTTACCCCTTCCAAATGCTTCTCTTCACGAACTTCTGTTACCTGATTTCCAAGTGGAAAATCGGGTGTCTATTATGTACCTTGATAAAATAAAATTATGAACGATGTTCAAGACGTTTGACGCGATCACATGAGCTTATCGTCTCCCCGGACCTTGAGAACACTCAAGTCTGTTGGCTTCGTCGGCATTTCGAAAGCTTCGTACAAATCGCCTGTAGGAAGAGTCAAAGACGTGTCATACTCCATGGCGCCGCAGTCCTCGAGATCAACTCTCTGGAGAACTTCGACGCCAGATTCGAGTTTTAGGACATACTTCTCATCGTTAACTGCATCTCGGAACGTGGTTCCATCCGGAATCATGACGTCGGGAGACATATGCTCGTTATTTTCCCAGTCGCAGTTTGAGTTCCCCCACTGGTCGACATCCGGAATACGGCGCTCGCCAGTGGTTGAATCGATGCAAATCATGGGGAGACCGTTGATCCAACCACCTTCGTATTGTAAATTGACGTTCAAGCCCGCGTAATTAGTGCCAGATAGCGATCTCGGGTGGACGGGTAACTCTCCATGGAGTGACAGAGGAGCGTCCATAAATGTTTTCTCATCCGTGTCAGGATCTACGAGCCATGCCATGCCAGTCCAACGGCTTGATCTCCACTCGTAGTAAACGTCTAAGCTTTGTGGCCGCTGGCACACATCATCCTCGTTGGGACAGGACATGGCGGCGTAATTTGTTGTCGAGGCTTCAAAAAGAGTCATAAAGACATCGCTGCTATCAAAAAAAGAGTTCGAGGCGTCAAAAACAACTTCAACACCATTTTCCGTCAGTCTGACAGTGTCCTTGTTCAAAGTATACGTTTTGTACGTGGTGCGATTGTCGCTGTATCCATTCGGAGCTTCGTAAAATAAGCCGTTGTGGTCGCTTACGGTGGCAAAAGACGAAGCGTCCGCGCACCTCTCGCCGCATGTGAGAGTGAGGTCCGCATCGAGCTCGCCCGCTTTCACTGGCACTGACGAGGCAACCTTGTAATGTGTCAAGTTGAGCAACGTGGCGCCTGTTTGTCCAAAGCTTCCATAACATTCAATTGGATTATTGCCGATGTCGTCCATAGAGAGCGCTCGTGGAGTAGTGATCGTGTTCGATCCTAAGTCACAAGTATCAGACGTGCACTCGTAGATCTGCTTTGACAAGAGCATCAATGTGCTGGTATCTGAGTCATATTTGATCTTAACCATAGCAGAGTCATATGTTTCCTCGTCCCAGAACCATCCTTGAATTATCGTGTCCATGTAGTTCGTCACTGGCTGAATCGTGGGCACAATCTTGTATAATACGCCTCGTGAGAACTTGAGAACTCTGTTAAGATTCTTGGACGGGTCGTTCCAGTCGACAATTTGGGTGACAGTTTTGCCATCCGCAAACGCGGCAGTCGCAATGGCTATGGCAGAATCTTCCATCCTGCCAGTGTCAGCGTATTCGGATACGTAGAGATTTCCCGGGTAGTGCATGAACGCCTGGTAGATCTCGTCATCGGAGCCGGTAGCCTGGAGATTTACGAAACTCACAATGTGAGATTTTTCTCCGCTGTCATCAAACGCGGCATAGCGATCTCCCAAGAAAGACCTGTTGTGCAATTGATCACAGTATTCTTGGCCTCGAATTTGCAACTTGGCAAGCGAATCGGTCGTCACCATGTATCCATTTTTGTAAGAGAAATCTTGCCAATCAAGTTCTTTGAAGGCAGCCTTCGTCGAGGTCGCAATGCCGTTGGCGTCGTATTCCGTTCGCGACACCGCACCGGGCTCGAAAAATTGTTCGTCATCTCCAACTCTCTGATAGGCTTTGATTCCTTCGGCCGTGGGCTTTGAGTCATCATCGCCGATCTCCACCTCTTTTATGACGAGCCCCTTCATGCCTGGGTTCTGGTATTGAAACGTGAGTTTCTTAATGAACAAGTCGTCGCCCTTGACTACGACGTCGGAGCGTTTGATAATCAAGCGCGTATCGATTTCCATTGGACCCTCCGGATCGTCTGTGATAGTAACCCAGACGTGTCCCTTGAACTCATCGAGCGGATCGTTCTCATCGTCAAGGTCTGGACCCGTAGACTCGACGACCCATCGATAGGTAATTTGGCCCTTAATCCGATCTCCAGCTGCGTTGTCGCAGTTGAAAGGATCGATTTCAGCGATGTAGGGACCAGTGTTCAGGTTGTTCGTCCAGTTTGTCGACGACATGAAGCACAGCACCATGTTTGGAAGTTGGAAGACCTCCTTCGTGAGACTGTCGACGTACATTGTCGCTTTTGGTGCTATGGAGTAGTCGGAATCGGAAGCAAAAGCGCCGACGTCAACCGGCGTCACGGCTTCGAGCAAACGACGTCTCGCTTGAGAATCCTCAGCAGACGGGACCCCTTCTGGTGGAATCAACGTTACTTGTCGCACATTCGCCGCTGCAGCGAAAGCGTTGCTCTTCCTCTCACCGGTGAGAGGAAGAACTTCACTTATAGAGGCAGACGAATCAGAATCATTATTGGTCAACCCGAGTCCAAGCACGACACCGAGCGCTATGGCAATGGCGACAACCGTAGCGATCGTCCCAAGCCACCACCACGAAGCCTTTGTTTTCGCCATGACAACTTGTGTGATCGGGGTGTCTCAGCACGTATTGCTGCTGCTATTCGGGGGGAAGATCAAAGTGGTCAGATCTGAAAAGGTTTTCAGGAATCGAAGGTTCAACTTCTCGTGCGCAAGCAACTATAGCGTGCCTCTGCCAAAGATCCGGAGACGTGTGTGTAAGTTGGGAGAAAACGGTCAAACTTACGGTATGAAGTTCGGTATGAAGTTGGTCTCCGAGACGCGCGAAAGGACGCGTTGAACAAAGTGGTCAACGATCGCCAGACGCGCGACATTAAGACGACAAATTAGACGACAAGCGCGAAAGATACGTTAACAATGGTCACAGATTCGCCCCTCAGACAATTAGTCGACAAATTGCGAAAATATGACGTGGCACATAACTTTCGCGAAATTAACAATTGTATTTCCACGAAGACTGATTGCCCATACGAGGGAAATTTTTTCCGAAGTTTTTGAAGAACACAAACCGGACCACTTAAAACCGGACCACGAAAACCCAAGCACGCGCATTACGAAAAAAAAAATCAAAAAAGCTGAAAAAAACGTGGATTGAGGGAGAAAACGAAAACCTCTCAAAAACGAGTCG
>Ga0181559_10001399_pt1 | contig 23655 bp, 17 predicted proteins | sample 011ome_21_FD_133752 | JGI IMG/M metagenome (GOLD analysis project Ga0181559, IMG submission 133752) | Coastal salt marsh microbial communities from the Groves Creek Marsh, Skidaway Island, Georgia - 011508AT metaG (megahit assembly) | ecosystem: Environmental > Aquatic > Marine > Intertidal...
CTCAGTAGCTAAAGCTCAGTAGATCACTCCATGATCGTTTAGTCATTCAGAAACTTGACCCAGTCAACATTCATTAGGCCGCCACGATTTGTCTCGTTTTTAAAGACAAGATAGAGATCGGTCTTTCCGCTCGCTGGAGTGATTTCGGCGGTAACCGGATAAAACGCCTCCCATTCTCCGTTCACTTTGATTTCAATCGATCCAAGGATTGGGCCATCAGCGAAGTCTTTTCTGATTTCGATGGTGCCGCCCGCTCCGGCGCTCGAGACGCCAAGCTGCACCTTTGAAATTGCCTCGAGGGATAATCCACTGAACTTGAGATGTCCATCATGCTCGATCGCTCCCATGAAGGTTTTGCCTTCGGCGCGGTCGGAGTTTAAACGCTGGGTACCTTTGATTGCATCCGCTGATTCGGCTTGTAGGTGGCGATTGCGAAGTCGGATTTTCGTTGAGCCTGCAAGCTTCGGTAGACTGTCGCGTCCGAGGTCCACATAGGTTGCTTCGATCTCAATGGTTCCACCGAGTTTTGTTACATCCAATTCGTTTCGAAATCCCATAGCGGTTGGGTTGGATGAGTCTTCGCTGACCGAGTAAACAAACTCAACCATGCGAAGGACTTCAGAGGGTGTATGCTGTGAGTGGGGAAGCATTCCGACTTTCCCCCACACGCCGGTTGATCCATTCAGTACTCGTTGAACCGACTGTTCAATCTGATGAGGATCGTTTCGGTACTTGTTTGCGATTTGGAGGAAACTGGGGCCGACTCGAGGCCGATTCATTGCGTGGCAATTCAAGCAATCACTTTTTCTAATCAACTCTAATCCCGGATCAAGCACGAGGTTCTGTTGATCACTTTCTGAGACAGCCTGCATCGCTTCGACGCTAATCCGTGAGCTGGCACCGCTGTCAATGAATTCAAGTTCTCCTTGTTCCACAACCGACGGGTCGTTCGTTCCATCTTCGAGGTCAGTCACAATCATGCGATAGGTGATTGGCTTTGATGGATCATAGAAGTCACCATCTTGTGGAGTTTGAAACGCAATCTCTGGTCGCGCGTTGCCAACGATGATTGGCAGAGATGCAGCATCAGATGCTCCGTGGGGATCCGTTGTGACCAATTGCACCGTGTAGACTCCTGGTTCACGAAAGACATAGGTTACTTCTTCACTTGAACCAATTTGGATGGTTTCCGCATTCTCAATATCGCTTCGAGTTGCTGTCCAGTGAAAGGTCAGCGATTCACCATCTTTGTCTGAAGATTCGCTGCCGGTAAAACGAACCGACAGTGGCTCGCGTCCGACTTCGATATCAGATTTAACCACAGCGGATGGACTACGATTACCACGCATGTAGTCAATGCGAACCAGTTTTGCATCGGGGTTCACTCCCCACGTTTCGCCATACTCAATCACGTACAGAGAACCCGTAGCATCGAATTGCAAGTCGATGGGGCGAATGAAGGTCATCTCAGGGAGAAAGCGTTCAACTTGTTCAAGGTTTCCGTCATCGGAAAGATGAACGGCGTAGATCATGTTGCGACTCCACTCAAAGGCAAACAGTGTTGAGTTGTAGGCCGCAGGGAACTTGTTTTCTGATTTTAGGTTTTTGTCAAAGTAGTAGACAGGGCCAGCACAAGCCGTTCTTCCTCCGGAGCCAATCGCCGGGAATGTTTCGGTTGTCGATGCGGGATAGTAGATCATCGCAGGTTGGGCAGGAGGCAGGACTTGTGATCCTGAATTGTTAATCGACTGATTGATGGGACGAAGTGGGTCCTGTTGCTGGCCGATATCTCCCGTTTGAAAATCAACCATGTGATAGGCATAGTTATCGCCGATAAAATAAGGCCATCCAAAATTACCTGCCGCTCGTGCTTGGTTGATTTCGTCGTAACCTCGTGATCCACGAGGTCCGTCTTGGCCGGCGTCTGGTCCAACGTCACCCCAGTAAAGAAAGCCCGTTTTTGAATCGACATTAATCCTCCATGGATTGCGGCAGCCCATGACATAGATTTCGGGATGGCCAACGGAACCATCTTTTGGAAAAAGGTTGCCGTCCGGGATTGAGTAAGATCCATCCGCTTCAGGGTGGATCCGTAGGATTTTTCCGTTGTAATTCTTTGTGTTTGCAGAGGTTCTCTGTGCGTCCCAGGGGCCTCGGTCGTCACGCTGGTCGATTGGAGCATATCCTTGCGAATCATTGAATGGATTGGTGTTGTCGCCCGTGCCAATGTAGAGATTTCCATCGGGGCCAAATTCAAGTGAACCAGCGTGATGGCAGCACTCGCGTCTTTGCTCTTCATACTTGAATAAGATTTTTTCGCTGGCGAGATCAATCTGATTCTCTCTGAAGGTGAACCGGCTTACATGTTGTCCAGAGAAATCAGGCGGTGAGTATTGAAGGTATAGCCAGCCGTTGTTTTCGAAATCAGGATCGAGCGCTAATCCGATTAGACCGTTTTCTTGCTGAGTCGTTACCTCGATGGATCCGATCGTATCGATTTGTCGAGTGTTAGGATTAAGCAGTTTGACGGTGCCCCCGATTTCGATCAAAAAGATGTTTCCGTCTGGTGCAATTGCGAGTTCCATCGGTTGAATTAAATCCGTGGCAACCACTTTCTTTTCAAATCGCTTGTAATCGACAGTCTCGGCTTGAGCAGAAGGTGCCAGCGATTGGTAAAGCATCAGGGTGACGCAAAAGGTCAGGCCGAGATTTTTATGAAAGGCTGCAATCATCTGAAAAAATTTCCAGTTTCAAACGGTAGTGAATTGGTTTTGATTTAGTTGAGGTCGTCAGCCAAAATAATCGAGCGTGGATTCAGGGGATACGCCCAATTGAAAATAGATCGACAAGATTTCAAATGATTGGGTCAGAAAACCAAGCATTTCGTCGCATGACTGATGTCTTTCTGGTCGCAAGTTGTCGTACAGCAAGCATTTTGAGTTCGTCTCTGAGGGGTAGATCCATGGTGTGATCTATCTTGAACGAGATCATCGCGTGGCGACGAGATCATCTGAAACGACTGCCAGTGGATCGCCAAATTGTTTCACCGTGGTGGCTGGCTAACCAAATGCCTGAGTGATTCCCTGACACGGTCTGCCTGACGGTCGCTCATGATTAGATAGCGGTCCCGCCCGTTTTCGGTCTCGGTGAACGAAGTGTATCCATCCTCCGCTGTACTCACTTGGCCCTGTGGGCTTAGTGTGAAGTAGTGATCGTCGGGACGAACGGCATAAAGCACACTGGTTAGATCCCATGAAGGGCGATCGTGATTGGGTCCGCTGTGAAGTAAATAGGCTTCTTTGACAATGTGATTTGCCTGATACTCAAAATCTCGCGCAATGCTTTGCCGAGGGTAGGTGACACGCGTTCCAATATTGAAGTCACTCCATATGACTGGGCAATCAATTGGCCACTTTTCGCTAAAGCGTTGCATTGATTGAATTCCATTTTTGACATTGGCTTCAAGGTAGTGTGGGTCGCCGTTGACAGGCTCAAAGGCTCCCGCCATCACGGATACCAGTTTCACTTTCTTTTCGATTAACTCGCGTCCTGTCATTTCGCTTATGGTGTCCGCAGGTGACTCAACCAAGTCGGCGAGGTTGGACGCAAGCCCCACTTGGATGATCACGATCGATTGGTCGGGTGCTGCACTTAGCGTACGGCGAAGGACGGTGAGTGCGTCGGGCGCATCGTCGCTGGATTCTAGGTCGTGAGAGTAGACGCGGTTTCCATCGATACTCTGTTTGCACAAGTGCAAGTACTTGCTGTCGCGGATTTGGGCGTTTCGTGTCACGCCGATTGGGATGTTGGCTCGACCGTAAAAAGTGTTCACCGCATCGACAAAGGGAGCGGTGAGTGGATTGATTTTCGAAATAGTGACCGCATGGATTTCGCACTCTCTGCGATCTGCAAGCGTATGCAGCATCGCCAACGCCAGGACATCGTCAACGTCCCCCGAAATATCGGTATCAAAAATAACGGAGACGGGATCTGTTGCTAAGGATTGTCGGCAAGAGCCATTCATCCAGAGAACGAATAGTACGAAAAAGTAATACCGGAAATGGTGTGTCAATCGCGTCATGAAGAAGTGTCAGGAATTGGTGAGGGTGGAGGGCGTCTGTTCGGTGACTAGCGTTTGCAGGGCAAGAGTCGATTGCCGATGAGCCAGTTTGATTCCCTGATGAGGAGGTTTGTTGAATCGTTTTGACGTCCGCTAGTGAGATTGAACTGCTTTGGATTTGTCCGCTTACTTATCGTAAAGTTTACTAATTTGCTTTCTGATGCCTAATCAATAATCCCATTATCTGCGTGCTGGGCTCGTGAAGTGCGATTGATTACTCAATTAGAACTGGGGTCCTGAATATCATTTGTTTTTGCGATGGCGAGACGTGCGTTAACGCGTTCGAGGTAGTCTGTGAGTCTTTGTCGAAGATTTTGATTGAGAGAGGGAGAGGTGTCTGCGAGGTTGATGGATTCGGATGGGTCTGAATCAAGGTCATATAACTCGGTGGAATTGGTTTCTGGAAACCAGATTAGCTTGTGTCTGCCAACTCGTATGGCCGAGTGCGGATGGGTTTTACTCACTTTGAAATCATCAATCCCTATCTTTTCGATCGCCGAGGCATAGCCTGTTTCGGGGTGGTAATACGGGAAATGCCAAATCATCTCACGTTGGTGTTCTGGTTCCGCTTGCGATGTGGATCGGTCAGGGTCTTCGCAGGAGAGATTTTTTGGAGGGTGATTGATGAGTGTGTCGGCAAAGCTTTTTCCATCCAACCAAGGATCGCGAAGGTCAGTAGGTTTTGCTTTGCATAAATCAAGTAGCGTTGGCAAAAGATCGTAGCCGACAATGGGGCGATCAGAGGTTTGCCCGGGTGCGATCTTGTTCGGCCAATTTGCGATAAAAGGTACGCGTATGCCTCCTTCGTAGAGATTCCATTTCGATCCCCGCAGGGGAGCATTCGCGGTGTATTCGGGATGTCCTCCATTATCGGATGTAAAAATAATTATGGTCTCTCGCTGACGATCCGACTGTTGAACCGTTCGCAGGATTTGTCCAACGTGATGATCAAGGGTTTCTACGAAGGCCGCGTACCGAACTCTTTTTTCTCTGGCGGGTGAGTCCATCGGAACTCGCTGGTCGTATTTCCTGATTAACCACTGGCAAGTGGTTTTGACCGGTGTGTGAACGTGATAAAGAGATGCAACGCTGAGCGTGGGGGTGCCATTTGGCTGTTCTGCAAGTGTTTCACAAATTTGATTGATTAAAGAATCTTCTGGGTATTCGCCATTGATTTCTATCGTTGGTGGTTGGCTTTTTTTCCAACCGTAAGGGTGTGAACCAAAGTCTTGGATAGCCTTCTGGAAACCTTGTTGAGCGGGGCCGTGTGTTGGGCTCCAGCCTAGGTATCCGTTGTGGTGGGCATTGAGATGCCATTTTCCCGCGAAGAACGACTGGTATCCCAAAGGTTCTAGACGCTCAGCAATGGTGAGTTGGTTAAGTTCGAGTTGCAGTTGATAAGGTGGAGCTTGAAGCGGTGTTGCTTGGTCAATTTGCTGCGTGCCAAGTTCATTTTTGGTGACAAATTCAAAACCGAGTCTGGCGGTTGATTTTCCCGTCAGCAAACTTGCTCTTGAAGCCGAACAGATCGGCGCGGATGCATACGCTTGCGTGAAGCGAATTCCGGATTCTGCTAGCTGGTCAAGGTTGGGTGTTTCGTGCCAGGAATGGCCATAGCAAGAGAGATCTGACCACGCCAAATCATCTGCCAAAATAATGATGATATTCTGGGGCGACTCTTGATTGCGAACCTTGTTTTTGATTGATTGCGCCCGACTCGTCTGTCTGTGCTGTATTTGGTTGTGGCGGATTGGTTTTGGTGAATGAACGGCTTGATGTGGCGATGGGGCTTCGTTGCCCCAATTTGTGTTTCCCGAATTCACTGCGTAAATAGAAAACAACAAGATTAGTAAACACCGTGTTATCCCGCAGCAACGTGTTGGTTGGTTCATGACTGCCAATCGTTAAGGGGTGTTGTGGGATATCCGCCTGTTCGAGTAACGCCTCGGCATTGGGAACGAAACGGCTAATCACCGCTCTTGGTTGACAAGATTGGAAAGGCAAAGATAGGGGGGCGTTAGAAAACATGCCAAGCTTTGGCTTCCATCTCGGGGACGATCGCTGCATCACCTGCACGTTGGGCTAGATCGTAGTAGGCGTATGGATATTTGAAGACGTGGCCGATCCCGACCGATCGATCCGGGCGATCTTGCCAGTATTTGGTATCCGTTGGCCTGAGCTTTGTCTGCAGGTGGTCTTTGATCCGACGATCTTCTGGACTGGGGCCCTTTCGGGTGACGGTGACATATTTGCAAAATGCAGTTCTGCAACTTTCTGCCCATTCGACGTCACCCATCGAAGCTAGCTCAACAAGCGAGTGGCCAAAAGTCATCATGTGACCTGCGAAGCCTTGTCCGAAACCGACGAATCGATCGATTGCGTCACTGGCTTCTTGAAGGATGAATTGAGAAATGGCCTTTTGGTCGGTAAATGATGGTGGTTGAATTGCTGGGTCAGGCGGCGTGTCATTCCAAGGAGTGAATCTGCGGATTAATTCACAGACGCCTTCGACTCGTTGTGGTGTTGCGAGTTGTGGGGCGAGTCGAAACGCTTTGATCGCCAACATAGCGAAGATTGCATTGTGACCGACCTGCAGTAATTGGTCGCCCCGCTTCGCTAACGTTTCGCCGATTTTTCTGATTGCGTTCGGGTCGGGTCGTTCATTCGGGAACTGCGCGCATAGCTTTGTGGTGGAATAATTGATGTCCAACAGTTCAGCAATTCGGGTTTGTGCATCCGGTTGATCAACGAACTCATCGCAAAGGTAATGGGCTGAAATCAACGCGGCCCCTCGGTGGCCGTCTGCAAAGTAATTCATCTCTGGTGATCTTGCTAAGGCGTTAAGGCCCAGTTCGATCAATCGGTCGGTCGACGTGTTTGCTGCTTCTGGATTCAAATCCTCTGTTTCATCACCATATATGAACTGCAGTTTAGGTCCTTGTGTTCCGCCGTGCGCTAAGACGCAGCCTCCTGTCAGTGCGGCGAGTTGCCTATTGAACTTTCGGCGATTTAGGCATGGTTGTTGGCCATTGGATTGAATCATCGCGTTTGACTCGTGCTCACGGGCTTGGAATTGACGAAGCTGTGCGTTGGACGCTTGAGCTTCCATACTACACATTTGGGAAAGATTGTGGTGAATGGAAGTCGTTTGAGTCGGTGGAAATGGCAAAGCGGTCTGGTTAGCATTTTGCAATGGTTTTCCATTGCGATGAAGCTTGTTTGAATTGCCCTCAGTCTAGCAGGCTTCGATGCTGGGAGCGGTTGGCGTGTTGCGCAGTTGAATCGCGGTCGAGTCGTAATCGGGATCTGCAATCAAGAGTCAACTTTTTAGGTGTTGAGGTTCTGTTGTTTGTGATTGGTAATCTGGTGGTTGCTACTGGAATGCGAGGTTGAATTGTTTTAGTCTCTTGCGTGTAAGGCTTGCTGTTTTTGATAGTCCCAGTTGTTTAGCTGGCAATCAGCAGGCTGATATGCAAGCTGGAATTGAGAGTCACGATGAAAAAGTTGTGTACGGCATTGGTCTTGATGTTTGGTTGGTTTGTTGGCGACGCAAAGGCTGAGGATCGACCGAATATCGTTTTCTTTTTCACGGATGATCAGACGACTAGCACGATCGGTTGTTACGGCAATGACGTTGTGCAAACGCCGAATATCGACATGTTGGCTCGCGAGGGAACCCGGTTTCGTAATGCGTTTGTCAGTCACTCCATCTGCTGGGTAAGTCGAACAACGGTGCTAAGTGGTTTGACGGGAAGAACCTATGGGACTCCGGGTAATCATGATGTCGCCAAGCCCGAGGCGGTTGCAACTCTCTACACCGACCTGCTACGCCAGCAAGGCTATCGAACAGGCTTCTTTGGTAAGTGGCATGCCAAGATGCCGTCGGGTTACAAGCAGCAGGATCATTTTGATCAGTTCGAGTCGATTGGGCGTAATCCCTACTACAAGCGACAGCCTGATGGAACGCTGCGTCATGAAACCGAATTGATTGTTGATCGCGGAATCGACTTCATCAAGAATCAGGCGAAGGATCAGCCGTTTTCCTTGAACCTATGGTTTAACGCCTGCCACGCCGAGGACGGTGATCGCAGGCCTGGCATCGGTCATTTTCCTTGGCCTCGCAGCACTGATGGGTTGTACGAAGATGTCACCATTGCTCCGCCGCGGTTAGGGGACCAAGCGATCTTTGATGAGTTACCTGACTTTCTGAAGACCACCATTAATCGCGAGCGTTACTTTTGGCGGTGGAACACCGAAGAAAAGTACCAGGCCAATGTGCGAGCGTATTACCGAATGGTGACCGGAATTGATCAATCGATTGGACGCGTCATCGACGCTTTAAAAGAGGCTGGTTTGGATCAGAATACGATCATTGTGTACACCGCCGATAACGGGTACTACATGGGTAATCGCGGTTTGGCCGGTAAGTGGTCACATTATGACGATGCGTTGCGTGTACCGATGGTGATTTATGATCCCCGAGTCAACTCAACGCATCGCGGGCAGGTGACCGATGCGATTGCGTTAAATCTTGACATACCCGCAACCATTCTTGATTGGGCAAATGTCAAAGTTCCTGAGCGATATCAGGGACGCAGTCTCCGACCAATTGTGTCAGGGAGTGTGCCACAGGATTGGCGCACCGATTCTTTTCACGAGCATTTTGCAGTACGCAATCGTATTCCTGCATTTGAAGGTATTCGAAATCAACGTTTTAAGTATGTTCGTTACGTTGACAATCAGAACTATGAATTCCTGCACGACCTGCAAGCGGATCCGGACGAGTTGGTGAATTTTGTTTCGGATCCTCGTTACGCGGATACGCTGGAAACGCTGCGAAAGAGAACCGATGAAAGGGTGAAAGAATTAGGTGGCCCTTTGCTTCCACTCAAATCAGGATTCAGCCCGTCCACAGCGCCACATCCAACTGAGTCTGCCATGGTCGGTGCGAGAGCGGATGCAGATGGTTTTGTTAATGTGTTCAACGGGAAGAATTTACAAGGCTGGTCAGGCGATCCCCAGTATTGGTCGGTGGAGGACGGTGCCCTTACAGGGATCACTGACGGATCGTTGAAGATGAATCGTTTCTTGAGTTGGAAATTTTCGACCATTCGTAACTTTGAACTGAAAGTCAAAGTCAAAGTCACGGCCGGTGGTAATAGCGGAATTCAGTACCGCGGACTCAGTCGTCCCGATCTGGGATTAGATGTCGTTACTGGTTATCAATGCGATGTGGTCGCCAATAATCCAAATTACAACGGGATGCTTTATGAAGAGCGAGGTCGACGGATTTTGTCCCATACCGGTGAACGGGTTGTAATCGACGAGGACGGGCGTTCTTGGATTGTTGGCAAAATGCCAGTCAAGGAGTTTCAGGCTGATCAATGGCACGAGTATCGGGTGCTGGTTCAAGGCAATCATCATCAGCACTGGATCGATGATCATCAAACTGCCGATCTTATTGACTTGGATCCCAACGGACGTTCACTTGAAGGTGTCTTGGCTGTTCAAGTACATGTCGGGCCAGCGATGAAAATACAATACAAAGATTTCAAAATTAAGCATCTGCCGGATGATTTACCGCTAATACAACCGAGTGAATGTCCGATTCCAGATGGCTCTCTCGGTGTACGACCACAAGGTCGTTTGCCAGTTGATTGGCAGCCTCCTGTGTATAAGAGTCCATCGTTTTAATGGGTTGGCGATTGGGTCCCGCTGGTTCGTTCTTGGTAACGTGATCGTGCTGAGAAAGAGGTTTAAATGATGTGATTTTGTTGAACGCTGATAGGCGACAGACGAATGATTTTGTAGAAATCGGTTGCTCTTATTGATCGAACCGATGATAAACAGCGAAATAAATTACAAGCAAAAGGTGGGGGTCATGGTGTTTCGTCCTCAGTTTAGGATCGTTTTAATGAGGCTTAACAATGCAATCGATTCTGGCAGGCGTATCGCATTGGTTCATCGGTTAAGTAGCTTGTGCCTAGGGGTTCTGCTACTTACCGCGTCAAGCACCAGTCATGCGCAGGATTCAAAAGACATTCCGTTTTTCAAAGACGGTGAAGCGCAGGTGGTAAAAGGGTTTTCGGATCCTGCTTACTGGATTCGAGAAGATCTTTGGGTGGAGACCGAATTTGATTCAGATGGCGACGACTCACTCGACCGAATGCATGTTAGTGTCACTCGGCCGCGGCAAACCGAGACCGATGGTTTACGATTGCCAGTGGTCTACGTCACAAGCCCTTACTTTGCCGGTACAGGTGTGAACTCCGAAGAGTACTTTTGGGATCCTCGGCAGGAACTGGGCGCTCAACCAAATCCGCGAAAACATTTTCCGCCTATTGAACGCACCGGCACTCGACCGATCATTTCAAAATCTCACCAAGCAGATTGGGTGCCGCGAGGTTACGTGGTGGTGCACTCTTCTTCACCCGGTACCGGATTGTCACAAGGTTGTCCCACGATCGGCGGCGACAATGAATCGCTTGGCCCGAAGGCTGTCATTGATTGGTTGTGCGGTCGTGCCAAAGGATTCACGCTGCCACAGGGTGGTGATCCTGTTTTTGCCGATTGGTGCACCGGCAAAGTGGGAATGACGGGGACATCTTTCAATGGAACCTTGTGTCTTTCGGCGGCAACTACTGGTGTTGATGGCCTCGAGGCAATCATCCCAATTGCCCCTAACACTTCTTACTACCATTACTATCGCTCGAACGGATTGATTCGACATCCGGGCGGTTACGTTGGAGAGGATATTGATTATCTCTACGATTATGTTCACAGTGGTCCCGAGGCACGCAGAGAGTACTGTAACTGTGAGGTCCGAGATAAGGAGATGCTGCAGAATTTTGATCGAGTGAAGGGGGACTACAACGACTTTTGGGCCGGGCGAGATTACTTGAATGACCTTGCTCCCGTGAAAGCTGCGGTTCTGATGGCTCATGCCTTCAACGATTGGAATGTTGTTCCAGAGCACAGTGTTCGCATCTACGAAGCATTAAAAGGAAAAGGCATACCGCTTCAAGCCTTCTTTCATCAAGGTGGCCACGGTGGACCTCCACCCATGCGTCAGATGAATCGATGGTTCACGCGTTATTTGCATGGAATTGAGAACGGTGTCGAGGACGATCCGAAGTCATGGGTCGTCCGTGAAGGTCAGCCTCAGGATCAGCCAACCAGCTATCCCGAGTACCCACATCCCGAAGCTAAGCCGGTTTCGTTATTCACTCGCAGCGGTTCACCTGAAGTGGGAAAACTAGGGTTTGATCAGCAGACCGGACAGCAGGTGGAGACGGTGATCGATAATTATTCTTTCTCGGGCGAAATGTTGGCTCAGGCTGCATGGACAGAGCACCGAGTTCTCTACGTGACACCGGAACTAAAAGAACCGCTTCATCTTTCGGGAACCCCTCGCATCAAAGTACGCGTGGCGAGTGACCGCCCCGCGGTGAACTTATCGGTTTGGCTAGTCTCGCTGCCTTGGAACCAGCGTAAGGATGCAAAGATTACAGACAATATCATCACGCGAGGTTGGGCGGATCCTCAGAACTACCGCTCCCTCCGCGAAAGCGAGCCTCTTGAGCCGGGCCGCTTCTATGATCTGGAATTCGACTTGCAGCCAGACGATCAAGTGCTAGCCAAGGGGCAGCAGATTGGGTTGATGATTTTCTCGAGCGACCAGGATTTCACTTTGCATCCTGAGCCGGGAACCCAATTGATCATTGATCCAAGTTCCACGCGATTGCAATTGCCGGTAGTCGGAGGAGCTTCCGCGATAGCCTCAGCGATAGGCGAGTAGACTTCGTCAGCGTATAAAAACGGCGGAATGCTCTGATGGTTTTTACCTCGTGCGTGCTGTGGTAAATGTTGCGAATATCACAGCAAAGCACTGGGTGCGGGAACCAAGAAAGCACAATGCGTGCGGGAACCAAGAAAGCACAATGCGTGCGGGAACCAAGAAAGTCCGACGAGTGAAGAAGACTGATCGCCGTTGCTTTTACCACGATCATTCGAAAGGTCAGTCTGGAAACAGTGAAAACTGGGGCGCATCGATTCCCCCTGCCACGAGGGCAGAGGGAATCGAACGATTCGCACCCCTAGTTCTTCGCGCTCCTAGTTCTTCGCAACGCTATCCTGAAATCGCTTCATCGCCTCTTCGCGATACTGAACGGCAGATGAATATCGTTGTCGCGGGTTGTTACCCATGATTCGAATCATCGCTGATTTCAGTTGCTCGTAATCCATGCCGACAGGCAGAGCAGCCCAGCGGTCCAGACGATCATTGCCGAACGTTAGAATTGCTGCGTGTTCCGTTTTGTCAGCATCGATAATTGGGTCTAGGTCGAAAATGCCCAAATTCTTTCGGAGAGCGTCAAGCTCTTCAAAATTACCTGTAGCATAAACCCAATCAGGAAGCGTACTATCGTCTTCTACACCTTGGATCTTCATGTAGGTTTGAAGTTCCTCTGGTGAATCAACCTCTGGTTCGAGGGTTAGAGAGACAAACACCAGATCATCTTTTCCAAACACCTCGCCTAGATCTTTTCTAAGCTTTTTGACAACCTGAGTGGTGATCGGGCAGCTACCGACGCAACGTGTGTAGAAGTACACAAGGACAACGGACCGATCTTCGATTAGATCGGAATAAAACTGCAAGTCACGACCTCGATGGTCAATTAATTCAATATCCGGAAACCGGTCTGAAACGCGAGCGTCCATTACCGATTCATATTCATCGGTCGAGAGCGATGCGACTCGGACTTTGTTCTTTTGCTCTAGTTCCGTTAGAGCTGCGGACGATTCCTGTCCTTGGTCCGCAAGCTGCTGCCCGCACCCCGCCATCCACAGTGTGGAGAGCGATAGCACGCAGCAGCCAGCTTTCTTTGCAAAATTCATTTTCATGAAATTATCCCTTTGTGATGTAACGTCCAAACCGACCGCTCGCTTACGGGTAGTAAGCAGAAAGAGGTTGATTCGATTTAGGACCGTCTTTGATGGGGTCAAAGACGAACATCATTCGCATGTCTTCGTGTTCCAGGTTATGGCAGTGGAACACGAATGGACCGGTGAAGGTACGGAACTTCATGAAGATCTCCGCCTCGGTATTCGGGCCTAGCATGCACACATCGCTCTTGTAGGCCCATTCTTCTGGTGGAGCCTGGCCGTCGATTTTTTGGATCTGGTGGGATTCCAAGTGGATGTGAATGGGATGCCACCAACCACCGGCCGTGTTACGGAGGATCCATCGTTCTGCTGAACCAACTCGTGGGCAGGCGTTGGATTTAAATTCATCGTAAAACTCTTGGTTGATTTGCCATGCGCCTTTGCGACGATGGAACTCGAACACTCGAGTGGCTTCGATTTCACTTTCGAGGATTGGAATGTGTTCGCGAAGCTCGGTTCCGACATCCACACTGCAATCGCCAGGTACTGGGTCCCCTTCGATGATGAATTTTACCAATCCAACACCGGGGATTTGTGTATCACGGTTAAGTAGCTTTCCATCTGGACCTCGTCCGTCACCTTGAAGAAGGATGTTCTCTAGGTACAGTTCATTCGCATCCACTTTACTGAAGTCAATGACGACATCGGCACGCTTGGCTGGACTCATCAAAATCGAATCTCGCTCGATTGCGTGCGGTAGCAGCCAACTATCGTTGGCGATTCCAACAAACGGACGTCCATCGCTTAGTCGCAATTCGATGTGCCTCGCATTCGACGCATTCAAGAAGCGGAAACGGTATTTACGACGTTGTACTCGGAAGTAAGGGTGAGCCTTGCCGTTGACGCAATAAACGTCACCGAGGTATCCGTTGTGATCCAATGGGTCAAACCAGATCGTGCCGTCGGAGTTGAATCGCTTATCACCGATCATGATTGGAATATCGTATGGATCGGAAGGAAGGATGTTCCGATCAATCAAACCTTGCTCAAAATCGTCGATCTGGATGTGGAAGCCAGCCATGCCCAGAACGCAGGTGTGGGCGGTGACATCCATGCCGTGGTCGTGGTACCACATCGTGGATGGGGCTTCACCAACATCCGGAACACCGTGGTGATAAGGAATCGTGTTGGTGTAGTAATAATCCCGAGCTTGACCGGGAAGAATGTAAAAGTTCGGATATCCGTCACCGTGGGATGGGTTGTGCCCGCCATGAAGGTGCATTGAACATTCGTAGTGAGTATCGTTCCAAGTTCTTACGATAATCGGCTCCAAGCCCTTGGACTTGAAGGTCGGTCCAGGAACGATCCCATCGTACCCGCAACATGGGGTTTGAACGCCAGGTATCACCTCTCCGACAACATCACGAATTCGCATTTCGTAATATTTCTCGGGGTACTTCTCTGGATATTTCAGGGTCGGATCTTCTGCAACGGTTCGAGTGAAATACTCAGGTGCAACACCGTGGAAGCAATCGCCGACGACCCAAGGAGCATTTGGCTTTCCGACGGCAAGCGGTTGCTTAACCGGTGGGATCGGCATTTCTTGCGTGAATTTCTCGAAAGGAATCGGCGTGCCGGTGCGGGCATCGACAACCGTTTCGGCTTGAAGTCGCTGACTGCGCGTGCCGGAATCTAGCGAGGTTTCTCCCCGGCCTGTACGACTTCGCGTTCTGGACCGCCGAGCCCCGAGACTCGCGGAGATTGTTGTTGCTGCAGCAGCAGCACTAATTGATCCAATCGCTTGACGGCGACTAATCGATTTTTTCATTGGTGGGTTACCTATCCAACTAGGAGGATTGAAGCGATAACCCCGTGCGTGAACGAAATAGTAATCGGTGTGATTGTATTGACAATATGGATTGCAACGGTTTCTCCGATTTTTTGGATTTTGAGGATTCTAGGGGAAGTGTGGTTTGTAGAGTTTGCGGGTGTTTTGAGGGATACAGGCATGGTGGTTGCCAAAAGTCTCGACTCATTGGCCGCTCTATCCCGTGTTCACGTTACGAGAGCTGTTTTCTCGCCAATCTGATCGCTCGTTACGCTTGACGAGTTGAGAGTTTCGTCCTGCAGAACGGGAATAATCATTCGATGGTTTTTGATTTCTGTTGGCCAATTCACGTCTTTTCATCGTTAAGAACCGAGTTTGTGAACTAAGTTTTCGAACGATCAGAGGAAGGAACGGTGGGACTCACCGCTTGCTAAATGATTTTGGCCGTCGTGATGGATCACGCACGAAATGAAGTGAGTCGATCAACGAAATTCACGAGGTTCGATGGGTGTTGTCGCTTCTGCAAGCACTCGGGCTCTCGCGGTCAAACGTTCTTGAAAACCGAATGAAGTAAGCGGATTTGAAGATTTCTTTCATGTTGCCAACGTTCAAGCTGAAATCATCGACGCGAAAATCGGTAAGCATGGATCGATCAAATCGCGGCGGTTTTTTGATGTTAGTCGTGTGCGTGCTTCTGCTGATTTTGATCTCCGCTGCTTATGTTTTTTCTGAGCGGATGCTGGTCTCGAATGTCGCTTCTAACGGTGCGATGCAAAGACGACAAGCAATCTCTTTATCAGAGTCCGGTGTCGCTTACGCGAGAGCCAAGATTAAAACAGCAATGGCTCAGGATGAGGCTGATTTCGATTGGCCGATTCATTGGAGCGGTGAAGTTTCCTTTTCCGAGAAAGATCGCTTCGGAGAATTTCGTCTTGCTTACTGGGATGATCAAAGCCAAGCGTGGAGTAGCGGTGTTTTTGATGAATCATGCAAGCTGAATCTTAATCAGCTACCGCTCGACAAACTCTACGCACCCGAAGCTCGTCGCATGTTGATGTGTATCCCGGGGATGACACTCGTCATCGCTGATTCAATTTTGGATTGGATGGACGAAGATGATATTCAGCGGCAGTTTGGCGCGGAATCAAGCTATTATCGATCGCAAAAGCCAGCTAGATCCTGTCGTAATCGTCGTCTAGCGACACTTGACGAATTGCTCGAAGTTCGCGGGGTAACACGCGAATTGCTTTACGGTCCGAGTCTCACTTCGCCGTGGGAAACCACACCCGTTTTGCCCGCTGAACGCGAAATTACCCCTGGTCAAAATTCCGTTCAATCGATTGATCAGCGACTAGGATTCTCGGCATACTTGACCGTCTACGGTGGATCCTCCGTTTATCGCCGAGACGGCAACAATCGTGTTTTTGTGAATCAAGATGATTTGGTGCAGCTCTATGACGACCTTGTTCTTGCCGTCGGGGAAGATGTCGCAACCTATCTTGTTGCTTACCGAATGGTGGGGCCAAAGGATAAATCTATTCTGGTCAAGGATCAGTATGTAATCGACGATGCGGAAAAAACCCGTAACCGAGCCAGTCAGCAACTTGGTGAAGGGAGCGAGACAGGGGAAGCAGGCACCGCGTTGACGCGGGTCGAGCAGCGCGGCCCACTGACGATTAATACGGACGGTGGTTTTCTTATTCGCTCTCCCTACGATTTGATCGGCGTCCCCGTCGAGTATCAAAGTGATAATGGCTCACTGTTGATTGAGAGTCCGTGGCCAGAGAATGAGTATACTTTTCGTCAGGCGTTACCGCAGCTTCATGAGGAGCTGACTTTTGTTTTGGGGACACCTATTGCTGCGCAAGTGAATGTCAACCAATCTCCGGTTGAGGTATTGCGATCGATTCCAGGCATTTCAAACGATATGGTGGCGAGGATCGTCGAGAATCGAGAAAAGCTCGGGATTAACGCTCGATCGAGTAAATCAGGGACCGTGCGAAAGCGTTTTTCATCGATTGATTGGCTTAGAAGCTCGGGCGGTTTGAGCCTCGAGGAGATGCGGATACTCGCACCCTATGTGACGAATCTAGGGACCGCATTTCGTTTCATTTCCTCCGGCATTAGTCATCCCACCGGTGCGACCGCTCATCAAGAAGTCACGCTGGATTTTCGGTACCCGGAAGGCCGGATTTCAAATACCCGAATAAGAGAGTTGCGAGAAATGCTGACTGCGCGAGTGCTTGATTAAAAAACGTAACCACCACGCAACGGTCTGGTGGTTTTGCCGTCGAGGACGCTCCGAATCGAAGCGTTCTTCTCATCTAACCCGTAAGATCACCTGGTCAAGCGACCGATGCTTTTTGCTGCGGACTAACGAAAGTATGCCGCGGCAGCTCCACCGGCTCCACCTAGAATATTGGAGAAGTAGCTATCCACAATCAACTCCAACTCAAGTTGGGATTGGTGTTGGTGGACGGGGTCAGCTGGGCGGATCGGATCATCGAGTGTGAGAAGGGAGAACGCGGAGTTGGCATCAAGTCCGAAAATGTTGCTCGTGGTATTCGGATCCACCAAGATACCACTCACAAAGCTAAAACCACTCGTTTGTGCAACTCCACCTTCACCGCGAACCGCTGCTGCTGTTTTCTTTTGAATCGGCTGAACTGCCTCGAGACCAAATTGTGAAAGAAGTTTTCCCGAAGGGACTTCGTTTTTTGTCCATGGCTCAACTGCAGGGCACACATTCATGACAAGCGTGAGTGCGATGGCGGGTAGCGAGGCAATGAAACGCATTTGTCTAGATCTCAGGGCGTTTGGTTCGTTAAGTCGCACGGTTGATTCGGCGACGCAGCGCTAGGTCGGTATGATCTTTTCATCGATAGAAAAGGTGAAGAAGCTGAGAGCAAAGAGGGCGTTCTTGGCGTGTTGGTGTCGCGATCGCCAGATTCTATGGGTTGTTCCGATTAGTAAAATTTCTACGCCTCGTCGTGTTATTGACACTCTGGAATCGTCACATTCCAACAACGCCGTAAGAAACCGCGAAAGCAACTAATCTGCGCGTCCCGCAAACTCGTTGCACTAAAAAACGCAGAGCGATTAGAACGCAGATTAACTCTAAAATGGCCAATATTATTCCATTCCATACAACTGGAATCGATTGGTTCTCATTGCAGAGGTGAGTTGCGTTAGTCCGGTTTTACCGTGATGAAAAGTGCGTGGAAATCCAAAAAGACTCCGAAGTTCGATAGAAAAATGAGCTAGTCCTTCGCTCTCTCCCTTTGAACGGCAGCGTTGCCTTCACTTCACCTGATTTTCTGTTTGGCTCTGATGTTTTGAGCTAGCAACACCTAACCTTTCATCTGCGGAGTAATTTAATGAGGTGTCTTTACTTCTTTTTTGCATTAGCCTTGGCGACTCCCTGTCTAGCGGCAGACCTGTCCACCTTTGGCATCAATGAAATTCAAAACTTGACCGACGTGCAAGCCACCTCGGTGCGAGGTCTAGGAATGTCCACCTATGTCAAATCAGTCGCGACTCAGTCCTTCGCACTGTCAATCGCCGACAAGGATTCTGGCTCCGTTATCAATATGAATTCCAATTCGCAAATGCTATCGCACGATGGTGCGGATCTCTCTGAAGGCGCGTCGGGAGCAAGTCAAGCGGTCGGATCGATTGCACAGGCCGGTATTCAATTTGGCGATGCGTCTTTCAAACTTGGCGATTTCAGCTTCGATTTGTCAGGTTTCACATCGGTGTCTCAATCCAATATGGCTGCCGGTCCATCGGGAGTGTTTGATTTTTCTGGCTTAGTCGCTGGTAACTAGTTCTCTCCCTTTTCTATCTGACACTCTTAAAACCTGACATTCGGAACTTAATCCATGAAAAGCCTATTCAATAAAATTGCCACCTTTGCACTGATCGCCATCGCGTCCGCTTCTGTCTCTGCGGCAGACCTTGGTGACTTTGGTATCGAATCGATCAGTCCTCTAAGCGAAGCTCAAGCATCGAACGTTCGCGGTGCCGGTTATGCTTCCTCGGAATCGACTGCAATGACCGCGATGCAAGTCTTTATTTTTGACAGCGCTGGCGGATCCAGCATCAACCTTTCATCGAGTTCAATCAATAGTTCTTCTGAATATGGCAATTCTTCCAGTGATCTAGGTGCTGAAGGAAGTTTTGTCGCAAGTGCAACCCAATCGGTCTCATCGATCAGTGCACTTGATATTGCGTTTGGGGAATTCACCTTGCACACGAGCGAATTCGCTCTCGGAGCCTGGGGTGACAGTGCTGCCTCGGGAGCCGAGATTTTGTTTGACGCGTTTGAATAATCGTTGAACCGCTATTTGATACCGAGAACAGGTGTTGCTTTGTCTAAGAGCGAGGATGCTCGAGATAAAGAAAAAGGGGAGAAGTGCAACGCACTTCTCCCCTTTTTGCGTTGATGGGGTACGTCCCATCACCTCGCTATCGTTACTCGATGTTCATGTCAAATAAACTGTTGATTAAGTAATAACCAGCTCCCGTCGCCCCGATATTGATTCCGCTCGTGCTAAAGTTGAAATCGTCGATTTCTAGTTCAAACGCAGCAAGACCGACATTGGATCGACTAGCAGCGATTGGTTCGACGTCGTAGGCAGTGAGTGTCATTCCGTTGTTCGAGTTGACCGAATTTGCCTGTAGGTTGATCGACGATCCTGAAACCGTATCGAACGCGAAGATCTGAAAGCTCGCCATGCTGATGGAGTCGAGTCCTTGACCGCGAACGCTGTCTAGTTCTTGGCTGGTTAGTGGCTCGATTGACGCTAAGCCAAATGTCTCGAGATCGTTGGCAGAAGCGGTGTCGAACGAGATAAGACTTGCGAAAAGGAATACAAAGGTGATGTTTTTCATGATGACTCTCTTTACTTGCTGTTTTGTTTTGATTGGACGCTTTTCGGTTCCGGTGGGCGGGGTTGGACTACAGTTGTGGAAGCAAGCCGCTAAAATCGAGTCCTACGCCTGGGCCGGCAACTTGTTGTGCTTGCGTCACAGCCGAGAAACCATCGAGAGTGAAACTGAAGTCATCCATTTCGAATGTTGCACTTCCGAATTGGATGCCGCCTACTGAAGTATTGCCGACCGCTTGAGTCCCACCATCATCGTTTGTGATTTCAACTCCCGCGAACTCGACACCGTCTTGACCGGTGGTTTGCAAGGTTGAGTTAAGATTGAAAGTCGATCCCGAGTCGGAGTCGACGATGCTGAACGCCATGGAACTGGTTCCAACGGAGCGGACGACGGTGAGTCCGCCTTGGCCGCGAACCTGATCCGCTGTTTCCTGACTGATAGAGGTTAGGCCGGCAAGGCCGAAAGAGGAAAGGTCGGCAGCATGAACATAGGAGCTGCCGAAAAGAGCAAGACTTGCGAAGAGTAGTTTCTTCATTAAACACATCTCTCATTAAAAAGGGTATTTCGATAGCGAGGACGTGCCGCATTTGGCGGCTACCCTCATCGCACGATGTGTCGTGCAAGGAGTCATGCGAGATGCGTATTCGTTTTTTCCAGCATTGTCCGAAAAGATGGTCAATTCAGATATCCGATAGAGCACGCTTTGTCGGTTTCATCCGTAAATCACGTGCTTTTGTTCCATTGAAAACTTTCGTGATTTTTGGGTTTTGCCGCAGTCCGATTGTGATGATTGATTTGGCAGTATCAGTCATTCTTTTTTTGACGAGATGATTGACCTTTGTCTTTGCAACAGCCGTGAGTTTCATGCGGGTTTCACCTGTAGCGATTATGCGGGTGATGATGATGCGTCGAGCGTTCATCGTGTGGTCGATTTCTTGGTCTGTCGTGCTAGTTCATGTGTCTTGAATAATCACTTTGAAACAGTTGTATGGTTTGTAATTGAAAAAACGATTGGTTTTTATAAATGGTTTGCACGCATCGTGACGATTACTACGATACGCGCACCCTATTTTGTTTCGTTGTTGTTATCGGTTGCCTTGAGTTGAGGTGTTGCCTCGATGCAAATGGTGGGGCGATGAGTCGGAATCGACTCATCTTTTTTCGGAGCGACTGTAACTCATGACAACGTTCTACTATCACATTGGTCGAGTGCGGGCGGTATTGTTAGCGATGGCTGCATGCTCGCTTGAGCTGATAGTGGTTAGTAACTGCTTTTCAACTGCGGAAGCTCAGGTTCCCAGTTTTGTAATCGATCCGTCGGCCAAGCAGGCTACAAGTGAAGGCGAACAGGGGCAAACGCGCTCAATCCTTCGCCAGCAATTTGAGGCGGTTGAGAGTAATCGGCAATCTCGCCCGTTAGTCCCGGTTCGGATCGCACAGACTCAGCAAACATCGATCGCAGGTAATCAGGACAAGGATCCCGGGTTAACGCAAATTGATTCAACAACCTCGCAAGTAGCGATTGACAGCAGCCAGCCGAGTCAGACCGATTCGGAAGCTTCACCTAGTGACCTTGTTGAGGTTTTGAAACAGGGTGAAGGGTTGACCTTTATTGCAGATAACAATCCGAAGCGGAAAAAACGTGCCAGCGACCATGCTGAGCAGTTGCCCACCCCGTCAGTCAACGGCTTTACTTTCAATTTTCAGGGTGCTCCTTGGGGAGATGTTCTGAATCGTTTCGCAGAAGAAACAGGTCTCTCGTTGCAAATGGGTACCGTTCCCAGTGGTAGCTTTCACTTTGTCAGTAGTCGCGTTTTCTCGCCAGACGAGGCGCTGAATGTGCTTAATGGGCAACTGGTCGAAGCGGGGTACATCCTGATGCAACGTGATGGATTTCTAACCGTTCATTCCTTGTCCGATGAGATTCCACCGTCCCTGATTCCCGTGATTGAAACGAAGGATCTCGATGCTTATCCTTCCAACAGTCTAGCATCGTTGAGGATACCGATCGAAAACGGTGATGCCAATATTCTTGCAAAGGAAATTGAACTCCTGATCAGTGCATTTGGTGGGACCGACGTCCTGTCAGAGTCGAATACCCTGATTATTACGGATCTCGCATCCAATCTTCGAAAACTTGATGATCTGTTGCTGTTGTCGGAGCGAGATGTCGCGATGCGTCCGATGACTGTCATTAAGCTGAACCATGTGCCAGCCGATGTCGTGAGCGGAGCGATCAACGAATTTTTTGGAGAAGGTGGTGGAGTTGCCGGAGGTGCTGGGCGTCCAGCTGCGGGGCCTCGAGTGGTCGGGACTGGCGAGCCGATCGATGGCTACAAAGTGATCTGTGTTCCCGAGATGAACACGAACAGCCTGCTGATCAATGCTCAGCCGCGATATTTTGAAGTCGTGAAAGATTTGATTGCTAAGCTTGACGCCCCACAACGGCAGGTTGTCATCAAAGCAATGTTGGTCGAGGTGGATCTAGGAACGACGGATGAGTTTGGAGTCGAACTAGGTTTGCAAGATTCGATTCTATTCGATCGAAGCGTCATCGATGACATCATGACGATTACCGAGACGGTAACCAACGGTAATGTGCAGACGACCGATCAAGTGATTATTTCGCAGCAAGGTTCACCAGGGTTCGCGTTCAATAACCAACCACTGGGTAACAATATTGCAGTTAGCCCCTCGAGGGTCGGAACTCAAGGTCTTTCAAATTTTTCAGTGGGTCGAATCAACAACGAAACAGGCTTCGGAGGCTTGGTTCTTTCAGGTGGATCCGAGTCGGTAAGCTTTCTGCTCAGAGCACTTGCTGCTAAACGCGACGTTTCGGTCCTTAGTCGTCCGCATATCCGAACGGTTCATAACGTAATGGGTAAGATCCAGATCGGCCAAGAAGTACCTGTTGTGGACGGTGTTAACATCACTGCGGTCGGAAGTGCGAATCCAGTCATTCGGCAGTCAGATGCCGGGATTATCCTTGAAGTCACACCGAGAATTAGTCCTGACGGAACGGTTGTGGTGCAGGTCAAGGCAGAGAAGAGTGCCTATCGAACCGGTCGAGGGTCCGGCGTACCGATTTTCACTGATGCGACGAGTGGAAATGTTATTGAAGCACCGATCAAGGATCTAACCAAAGCTGACGGAACCGTTAGCGTTCAGGATGGTCAAACGATCGTCCTTGGCGGAATGATCGGAAATCAGACCGTCACCTCACAGTCGAAGGTTCCGTGGCTCGGTGATTTACCTTGGGTTGGACGTCTATTCAGGCACGACGTTGAAACAATCAGCCGGAAGGAATTGTTGATCTTTTTGACACCTACGGTGCTCAATTCAAGCATGGATTCCGAGGATCACGATGCACACGAACTGAGCCTCGTCGAGCTACCTGATCGCACGCGATCGGAGATGTTGCGACTCAATTCGTTCTACGATCAGTCAACACCAGGTGATTTACAAGGCGGCATGATTGAAAATAATGCCTCGGATCTTATCCGTGCGCCTAAATGAGCCCAGTCTTATTGATCGGGTTGAGTCATCTCGTCTTTTGCATCTGTTTGTGAATGCAAAGACGGCAGGCAGATTCATGCATCGCAGGCAGATTTACGCCTAGCGATCAGAGGTCTGGCCTGTGGCACATGGCTTTTCAAGTGTCAAGCCAAATGGGAAATCGGGTTGGCACTTTGTTCTACACCGAAAAACCCGCGGCTACTTCAGGCTCGATTTCTTTCAATTGTTGAGCGATCCGATCCAGCGGTGATTGATGATCGCCAATCACATCCCAGCAGATGCTTTCTTGTAGGCTTATCAATTGGTCTGCCACCCGTTCGCCGCACAAGGTCGCAATCTGATGTTCGTTTCGATTTGCAGCAAGGAACGTATAGAGAAGGTAAGAGACAGCACGCACATCACGCATTTGATTGACGGC
>Ga0181559_10001402_pt1 | contig 23640 bp, 15 predicted proteins | sample 011ome_21_FD_133752 | JGI IMG/M metagenome (GOLD analysis project Ga0181559, IMG submission 133752) | Coastal salt marsh microbial communities from the Groves Creek Marsh, Skidaway Island, Georgia - 011508AT metaG (megahit assembly) | ecosystem: Environmental > Aquatic > Marine > Intertidal...
CGTGCGCGTAAGGGTCCGCCGCGCGGCCGCGACTCGGCGCGGGTTCGTGCACAGCCGCGCGCGGCGCGTGCGCGTACAGCGCGGCGCGTTGGCGTTCGCGTTCGCGCCTCGCCGCCGCTCGGTCGCGGTCGCGGTCGTGGTCGCGGTCGTGGTCGCGGTCGGCGGCGGCGCGTCGCGGCGGCGGTGCGTCGTCGTCGTCGTCCGAGTCCGTCGCGTACGCGGCGTACCGTCCCGCGCCTCCCGAGGCGGCGGCGGCGGCGGCGGCGCTCGGCGGCGCGACATCCGCGGCGGCGGCGGGGGGCGCCGAGCCGCCGCTCGGCGCGGCGATTCGTTGCCGATCGACGTTCGACGGCGCGGGAATCTCGGCGTACGTCGCGGTCTCCTCGTCCGGCCTCCGTCGCTCGCGCCACCGCCCGCCCTCTCGCCATCGCGCGTCGTCGTCGTCGTCGTCGTCCGAGTCGTCGTCCACCGCGGTCCAATCGCGGGTCCCCGCGTACGCCTCCGCGATTCCCGCTCGGTCGTCCTCGCGCGCGTCCGCGAGCGCGAGCTCGGTCTCCCGCAGCGCTTGCTGCCGCGCGCGCCACTGCTTGTCGTCGAGCTCCGCGACCTTGGGGGTGTTCATGATGTTCGCCACGACGCCTGCGAGCGGAGAGATCGGACGGGGAATGTTCGATTCGTAGGGAGTCAGCATTCGCGGCGGCGACGGCGAAACGCGCGCTTTAGAAGATTCGCCCGAACCAGCGACGGGGCGCGCGCACCGGACAGGGTTCCTCGCCCTAACCGCGCGCCCGCCTCCGCGCCGCGGTTCTCGAAGTCCACGGGGATGTCGAGCTCGACCGCTCGCGACCCGCCGTGCGGGTCGTAGCCGTAACCCACCGTGTCGCGGCCGCTTCTGGCAACCCGATCCCAGCATCCGAAGGTTTTCAGACGGGTCCTCGTCACGATGACGCCGGTTGGCGACCGACGACTTTTTTGAGTGCACTGGCAGCAGCAGGGAGGCCGCGGGTTAACGCTCCCCTCCACTCGCGCGCAGCACGCGGCGAGCTCGCGGCGAGCACGCGAAGGGTTCGAACAGCGCGCATCAGGATCCGACGCCGCCCGTCGCGATGACGACGACGCCGCCGCGCCGCGTCGCGAAGCGCGCGCTCGCGCGCCTTGTCGTCATGGCGCTCGTCGCGCTCGTCGCGCTCGTCGCTCGGCCAACGGACGCGCAGTCGTTCTTCGCCGAGGACGACGCGGTCGCGGAGACGACGACGGAGACGGCGGCGGCGGCGACGACGGCGTATCCCGACGCGGACGCGTTTCTCATGGACGACGACGACGACGACGACGACGACGACGACGCGGCGACGGTCGACGACGCGCCGCCGTCCGAGCGCGCGAGCGCGCGGCCGAATCGCGTCGAAAGAGACGCGGACGCGGCGCGCCCCCCCGCGCCCCTTCCCGAGGAGGAGGAGGAGGGGGAGGACGACGACGTCGCCGACGAAGACGCAGTCGAGGTCGACGACGACGCGGCGAGCGTCGCGGCGACGGAGACGTCGGAATCGAAGCCGCCGGCGGACGCGCCGGCGACGGCGCCGGAGCCGACGGCAGCGCGTCCGACGCCCGCGCCCGCCGCGCCCGCGGAGGACACGCGCGCGGCGAAACTTCGCGCGCGATTGAAACAGCTGGAGGAGATGCGAGAGCGCGCGCGCGCCGCCGCCGCCGCGCGTCCGCCCGCGCCCGCGCCCGCGGACGAGGTCGAGGTCAGCGAAGAAGACCTCCCGGGCATGGGCGACGGCGAAGAAGCGCCGACGATCCGCGCGCCGCGGACGCTCCTCTCCGCGCGCGCGCCCGCGGATGCGCCGAACGAAACCGACGCCGCGGAAAACGCCGCCGCCGCCTCGAACCGACGCGCGCTGCTAATGTCCTCGGACGACGACGACGGCGTCGGCGGCGACGAGTTCGACGCCGCGCGACGGAGCTTACTCGCGACGAGCGTGAGCGGCGACAACACGCAGTGGGTCGGGTTCGAGGATACGCCGCAGCGATTGGCGGAGTCGCGCTCGGGACCGGAGGTCACCATCGCGAGGCACCACGGCAACGCGCACGTCGTGCGACCGGGCGGGTACTGGCAGGCTGCGCGGTTCAACCGCGTCGAGCGACCGCGTCGGTCGAAGCTCCCGACGGACTTTGGCAAAGGGTCCGGGGAGGGCACGCTGAGCGGGCCCAGAGGAGGGATCAACCAGCACGACCGCGTGGGCATCAATAAAGCGAGCGGGTGGCCCGGGCGACTGCACGCGAACGAGCGGAACACGGACCCGTACCCTGGGCTCGCGACGACGGACAGCGTGCACAACGCGCTGCAGCCGTTCGTCGTCGGGGTGACGTCGTACACCCCGAACCGCCGGTTCCAGAATTACCAGTACCGACCGATGGCGCGGGTGTCGTCTTTGGACTGCGCCGGAAGCGCGACGGAGTTGAACGGCCGATGCGAAGACGCCAAGGTGAAAACGGTCGGAAAGCACGCGTTTAAGACGGGCGAGAAGTTCACGTTCCAGCTCGTCTTGGGCGGCGACCGAACGATGCTAAACATGAAGACGTACATCGTGGGAGACACGGTGACGTACGACTCGTTCACGTTAGACGCAACCACGCCGATCGACACGAAGACGGGGACGCCGGACGTCGACGTCGCGAGCGCGTTCATCGTCAAGATGAAAACCCCGACGGCGGCGAATCCGATGCCGACCGTCGGCGAGCACGAGTGGGCGTACGAGAACGGGGATAAGATACGTTTCTTCGTGACGTTCTCCGAGCCGGTCACCGTGACCGGGTCCCCGACGTTGAAGCTCAACACCGGTTCGCACTACGAAGCCGGGAGCGCGGACGCGAAGGCGACGTTTATCGGCGGCGGCTACGGCGAGAGCAAATCGTTTTGGAAAAACAACGAGCGGAGCCCGCTGAAGAGCCCGAACGAGCCGAACAACTGGTACGAGGACTTATACAACATTCACGACGGCGGGTGCACGATGGGCGGGTTCCAGCGAGACCTCGCGGCCGCGAGCGACTGCGTGCGGCTCTCGCCCGGCGGCGTCTGCGACTGCGCGGCGTACAGCGGCATCACGAAAGCGACAGACGCGGTCGTCAAAGTCCGCCGCGTGCACTCGTTCTCGCCCGGCGACTTGATCATCATACAGGGCGTGACGGGCCTCGACGCGGGGCTCCTTAACAAGCAGCACGCGGTCGGGACGGTCAGCGGCACGGGCACGGGCGGGAACGACATGCTGACGTTTGAGCCGCCGCTCGATCTGACGGGGAAGGTTTTCGACGCGAGCGTCGCGGTGCTCGGGCGCGTGAACATCGGGCACGAGTGCCGGAGCGACGGCGCCGGCGGCGCGAGCGAGCACGGCGAAGGATACTGCACGTTCAGCGCGGACGTCCGGCATCGACTGCCGACCGGGGACAGCACGCTGCTCGAGCACACGCGGTACGCGCCTCAGCTTCCGGGACCGGACGGCGGCGGCGTCGTCGCGACGCGGAAAGAGTTTCAGTACAACGAGGATCGCGTCGAGCAGTACATGGACAACGTCCTCGCTTTCGAGCTCACGGTCGCCACGGGCGGCGGCGCGTACGACCAGACGAAAGGGAACCTCGGCGCGACGGCGGGCGAGGCGATGCAGAGCAACGATTTGGAGTACGTCAGCCGGCACGCGCTCGAGCTGAACGGCGGGACGATCAAGCGCGCGTGTCCGATGACGTTCCAGATTAAAGCGATCACGTGCGGGGTGAAGACCGTCGTCGAGGTGTACGGCAGGCATCGGTTGAAACCTGGGGATAAGATCGCGGTCGAGGGCGTCGTCGGGGATAACCCGACGACGAGCGGGAAGTACAACGCCGAACACATCGTGTACGCGATTCCAAAAGTCGACAACGTCGTGGACGCGTCGAAATTTCAGATGGACTTTGACACGTCCGACCCCTCCGGTCTGTGCGTGAACACCCCGACGGTGACCCCGGAAAAGAGCAGAGTGCGGAGGATCAAGACCGTCGCGGACTGGGGCGACGGCAGCGTGTGTAAGTTCGCGGACGCGTCGCTGAGCTTGCCGCGGCCGGGGGATAAGATGCGAGGCGTCGACGGGTACTTTCAGTCCCTCGCGTACAATAAGGACATCACCATCGGAAGAGCGTACGTCACGAACGTGTCCTCAGACGCGAGAGACGGGACGTACGGGTACCACAGAGACGAGATGCAGGCGCGCGACGGGAACTCGTTGGCCGCGGAAAATTTTCTCCCCCTCGGCGCGCCGGATGTTCTCGACTTGAAAGTGTCCTTCTCCGAGCCCGTCTTCGCGTCGTGCGGCGTGAACGACGACCGGTGGAGCACCCCGGAGCAGTACGTCGGGCTCCGGTACCGCGTGTGCGAGAGCATCCAGCTCGCGCTCTTCACGAAGGACGGCGCGGAGGCGGGGGATCAAAACTTGGACGCGACGACGGGAATCCCGGGTTCGGAAATATTTCCGACGGCGTTTCTTCACGACACCGGACGCGACCCCCCGAACGTCCTGAACTTCCGGTACGTCCCTCGGCGCGGGGACAACGTCACGCGTCTGCAGTACAAGTCCGAGCTCGCGCTGGAGGTGACCTGCGCGGCGAAAGATTCCTCGGACGCGTGCGTCTCGATGTCGCACATACGACGGCGGGCGGACAACGCGTTGGCGGGGCTCAAGCTGCCGCCGACGGCGCGCGACGTCGGCAAGTGCGTCCAGCCGCCGAACGCGGCGGGGGAGGTGATGTGCGCGAGCGCGACCGCGGACCACGCGTACTCGCTCGCGGGGAGGAAGAACATACGCGTGCGCGCGGCGTTTTAGATTTCATATTAATAATAAATACCATCGGTGTTTTCGTTACCCTTCGTCTGTCGTCGCGCGCGGGTGGCGTTTCGAGGGAGTGAGGAAGCTTTCGCGTTCCTCCGTTCTTCCGCGTTCTGGTTGGTCCGCGTGACGTGTTTCTAGAATTCCACCTGACATCAGTTCGGGGCGCGCGGCGCACGGGCACGACCCGACCCGTCCCTCGCGACGTCTCCGGGCGACAGGACGCGATGACGCTCACGAAGTACGTCGTCGGCTCCTTCGCCGTCGCCGGCGGGCTCGTGTACCACGCGGTGAAGACGCGCGAGCAGTACTTCCCCGCGATGCTGTACCTGAGCACGTCCAAGCTCTCCGTCGTCGTGCTCGGGAATCTCGCGTTCGCGCTGACCCTCGTCCTGGGGCATCTCCTCAAGACGATGTTCCTGGGGACGCTTCGCGAGGCCGAGGTGGAGCGACTGTACGACCGCGTCAAAGACGCCATCATGGAGACGTGCCTCGCGATGACCATCTTCCGAGAGGAGTTCAACGTCCGGTTCGTCGTCCTGTTCACGTCGCTGCTCTTCGTCAAGATCTTTCACTGGCTCTGCGCCGATCGCGTCGCGTACATCGAGACGACGCCGTCCACGACGCGCCTCTCGCATCTCAGGGTCTGCGTCCTCATGGTCGCGCTCGTGTCCATCGACACCGCGTTCTTGAACCACGCGATCGCGCACACGCTGAAGAACGGCCCGAGCGTGCTCCTCCTCTTCGGATTCGAGTACGTAATCTTGGCGTCTCGAGTCGCGACGACGGCGGCCAAGTACGTCGTCAACGTCGTCGACGGCTGGCTCGACGGCGCGTGGGAGAGCAAGGGCACCGTGGTGTTTTACCTCGAGCTCCTCACGGATTTGCTGCACTTGTTCGTGTACCTCGTGTTCTTTCTGATCATCTTCGCGTATTACGGTCTCCCCGTTCACCTCGTGCGGGACCTCTACGTGACGATCAGAAATTTCCGCAGAAGAGTGGAGGAGTTCATTCGCTACCGGCGCGTCACCGCGAACTTGAACGAGCGGTTCCCCGACGGATCCGCGGAGGATCTCGCGGCGAACGACGACGCGTGCATCATCTGCAGAGAGGACATGGTGTTCGGCGTCCCCGGCGCGATGCGGCCGAAGAAGCTTCCGTGCGGGCATCTGTTTCACCTGGGGTGTCTCAAGTCTTGGTTGGAGCGGCAGCAGGCGTGCCCGACGTGCCGCGCGCCGGTGTTACCGGAGGATCGGAACGCGCCGCCGAGGCCGGCGGACCCCGCGGATGCGGCGGTGCAGGCGGCGCTGAACGAGGCGCTGTTCGGGGGGGCGCCCGCGGGGGGGCGAGGGCCGCCGCCGCCGCCGCCGCCGCCGCAGCCGCCTCAGCAGCGGGATGGTCCGCCGCCGCCGCCGCCGCCGCAGCCGCCTCAGCAGCGGGATGGTCAGCCGCCGCCGCCGCCGCCGCCGCCGCCGCATCATCATCATCATCACCAACAACATCAACTTCATCAGCGGGACCCGGCCGCGGCGGCTCGGGCGCAGGCCGCGGCGGAGGCGCGGGCGAGAGCGTTCGCACCGCCGCCGCCGCCGCAGCAACCGGCGGCGCGACAACCGCCGGCGCCGGCGCCGCCGGCGCCTCCGCCGCCGCAACAACAACGGCAGCCGCATCAGCAGCAACCGCAGCCGGCGACGCCGCCAGCGCCCACGGCGCACCACGGTGAATATCAACCACCGCACGCGTATCAGCAGTATCCCCCGCCCGGGTCCCCCTACGCGGCGTCTCCGTACTACGGTCAACACGGCGGCGGCTTCCCCGGCTTCCCGGCGGGACTTCCTCCTCCGGCGTACGCGTACGCGTCGCCCGCGGCGGGAGCCGCCGCCGCCGGTTTGATCCCCGCCGCCGCCGCCGCGGCGACGGCGACGGAGGGCGCGGCGTTATCCCCCGCGCAGTGCCACCAGATCGCGGCCGCGACCGCGGCGGCGATCGCGGCGGCGTCCGCGCGCGCGCAGGCGGCGATGTTTGGCGCGGCGCCGCTGGGGATGATAGCGCCGCCGCCCGGGTTAGCCGGCGCGGTCGCGGGGTTAGGGTTACCGCCGGGCGCGGGCGTCGGCACCGCGGGCGCGGGCGCGACCGGGGGTGCGATCACGTCCGCGGAGATGCACGCCGCGGTGGCGGCAGCGGTGGCGGCGGCGACGGGGAGCGCGACGCCGACGCCGACGCCAGCGGCGGCGGCGGCGGCGGGCGAGGGAGGGGGCGAGACCCCGGGGACGAGCCAGAGCCCGCTCGAGGCCGCGCGCGAGGCGGCGGTGAGAGCGCAGGTCGCGATGCTCGAAGCGCAGGTCGCGGCGTTGCAGTCGCAGCTCGCGTCGCCTCCCGCGGCGGCGGCGGCGGCGGCGGCGGCGTCCGCGGCGTCCGCGGCGGACGGCGGCGGCGGCGGCGGCGGCGGAGAGATCCAGCCCGCGGCGGAGGAGGACGACGGCGGCGAGATTCGACCCGCGACGGAGCGCGAGGGCGAGGGTGAGGGCGAGACGAGCGAGGCGGCGGCGATTCGACGGCGGCGGTTGGAACGCTTCGGGTCGAGCTGAGGGGGCGATCGAGCGTAGCGGAATACAGTTCTTTGAACAACGCGTCCGAAAGAAAGAAAGAAATCCGCGTCCTCCTTTCTGTTGAGTCGCCGCATCGACCTCGTCTCGTCTCGCTCTCGCGGATTCGTGGGCGCGTCTTTGTTTTCGCGCTCGAAGACGCGCACAAGCTCGCGCGCGCTCCACGGCCGCGTTGTCATCCTCCGGGACACCACCGCGCGACCACTCATCGCGCGTCTCCGCGTCGGCGCGACCGCGTCGTCGACCCCGCGTCCGCGACCGAAGGACGCCTCTCGCTCCGAATTCATTCGTCAGACCGCCGCCTCCTCCGTCCCGCGTGATAGAAGATGGCGCGAGGACTCAGCCGCGAGCAGAGCAAAGAGAAGAACCAGAAGAAGTCGCAGGGACAGAACAAAGGAAACACCGAGGGGCTGACCCCGCAGCAGCGCGCGGAGCGGTGCGCGCCTCTCGCGCGCGTCCTCTACGCTCGACGTCGCGTCCCCTCCCGCCGCCGGCGAGATCTATCTCTCGGATGGATCGCTCACTCTGTTTTCTCCCGATCGATTTCTGTCCGACCGCAGAGACGCCGCCGCGATGGCCGCGAAGAAGGCGGCGAAGGACGCGCAGAGAGCCGCGCTGGCGGCGTCCAGCGAAGAAGGCGCCGCCGCGGTCGCCGCGGAGGAAGCGCGCAAGGCGAAGCAGCGCCAAGCGGCGAAGGATCGGTCGCTGTCCAACAGCAACCCGCTGCTCGCGAAAGCCGCGAAGAAGGCAGGGAGGTGAGATGTAATTAATCGTGTACGGCGGCGGCGGCGACGACGGCAGCGGCGGCGGCTCGAGCGACGCGAGTGACGACGGCGCGACCGCTTAGGGTCGCGTCGCGTGCCGCGCGTTCTTGTCAATGGCATCCCTCTCGAGTGCGAACATCGCCCGCGCCGCGTCGTCCCTCCTCCTTCGCGCCTACCCTACGCCGCCGAAAGTCTCGTCGTTTCTCCGCGAGATCCGCCGCCCTGCCGAAACCAACAAATTTCTGCGACAACAGTCAGGACAGAACGTCAGCGACAGAATCGACGCGACACACGCGCGGCGCACGCGCGCGGCGCACGCGATGTCGTGGTTCGGGTGGCTCCCCGACGTGTCCTCCCTCATGGGAGGCACGACGTCGCAGCCCGCGAACGCCCCCCCGCCCGCGGTGCAGCTCACGGAGGAGCAGATGCGCGAGCGCGGGATCGCCTCCATGGATGCGGAGTTTCGACAAAAGTACGCCAAGGGGGCCAAATTCAACTTCAAAGTCGTCCTGCGAGGCGACATCGGGACGGGGAAGTCGACGCTCATGCGCCGCCTGCGCGGCGGGACGTTCATCCCGGAGTACACGCCCACGCCGGAGATCAAGACGTCGCACATCAAGTGGACCGCGCGGTCGTCGCCGGAGGACAACGTCATGCTCGAGGTCTGGGACGTCGTCGACAAGGCTGCGAAGCGCGCCGTCTCGGATGCTCTGAAGACGATGGCCCACGACGGCGCGAGAGCGAGCGAGAGTCACGTGATGATGGGCGCGAAAGAGGGCGGGCACACGTACCCGTTGGATGCGAGCGTGATCGACGTGTACAAGGGCGCGCACGCGGCGGTGTTCTTGGTGGATCCGTCCAAGCGGTGGACGTATGAGTACGCCAAGCGAGAGCTCGCCGCCGCGCCGGAACACGTCCCCACGGCGATTCTGTTGAACTTCCGCGACTACCCGGCGTCGAAGCGGCTGCTGCGAGCGGACGAGGTCGAGGCGGACTGCGGGTACGCGTTCAAGGGGAGGCCGTTCCGGCCGTTCGTGATGGAGACGAGCCTGTTAAACTGCTACGGCCTTCAGGCGCTGTCGACGTTTCTGCACATTCCGTTTCTGTGCTTGAAACGCGCGGCGTTGGAGCAAGCCGTCGCGCTGAACACGAAGGCGATCGTGCAAGCGCAGGAAGCGCTGAAGCACGTCAAGGGGAACGCGTACGAGGCGTACGAGCGGAAGATCGAGGCGACGCAGGGACGCGCGTCCGCGTCCGCGGCGGCGGATGCGCTCGAGGAAAAGAATAAGGAGACGAAGAAGAAGAAGGAGACCGGCCCGCCGCCCGAGCCCACGGTGACGTGGGAGAAGCTCTCGAAGACGACGCTCGGGGAGGCGCCCATCTTACTCGGCGGCGCCGCGCTCGGTGCGGTCTACACCGGGGTCTCCACGCTCGCGGCGACGACGCCGGCGGAGATCATCGAGGCGGCGAAGGAGTCGGTTTCGATCGAAAAGCTCGGCAGCGGCCTCGCGTCGCTCGTGACGCGAGAGAAGAAAGGGAATTTCGACGCGGCGGAGCGCGAGCGCACGGCGCCGCAGTTCAATCACCTCACCGGTCGCGGCGGCGCCGCGGCCGCGGCGTTCGGCGGGCAAGATCTGGACGAGGACGACGTCGGCGTGCGCCCGGGGGACATGCCGGGCGGGGAGAAGAGCATGGATAAGTTTTTCGACGAGGAGGACACCCCGCGCGCGGGCGACGGGAGCGACGCGGGCGACGACGGCGACGGGTGGGGCGGAGGCAGCGACGACGACCTCCCCGGGGGCGGCGGCGGCGACGCGCGGCCGTTCTGGGACGACGACGACGACGACGACGACGACGACGGCGGCGGCCGCGAGAAGAAGAAAAAAGTCGAGGTGCGGTGGGACGAGAGCAGCGACGGGAGCGGGGGGTCGAGCGACAGCGACAGCGACATCGAGTTCGACGTCGCGGACGACGACGACGACAGGGACGACGGCGGCGGCGACGCCGGCGCCGGCGGCGAGAAGGAGGACCCGTTCTTCGGCGTCGGGGCGATTGAAAAACAAAACCCGACGGCGAAGACGGCGACGCCGAGACGCGCCGCGCCGGGGTCGGCGCCGCCGCCGGGTCCCGGGTTCGATCTGAACGACCCGGCGGCGATCGCCGCGGCGTTCGGGTCCCCCGCCGCGGACGACGACGACGACGAGCCGCCCGTCGGGGGAGGGACGCCGGCGACGACGAACCCGTTGTACGACACCACGCCGACGGGGTCGCCGACGGCGGCGAAGGCGAGGTCTCCGGCGCCGCCGCCGGCGCCGTCGAGCGCGGGCGCGAAAGAGACGGTCGCGGTCGCTGTCGCCGCCGCGGACGCGGACGCGGACGAGGGGTCCGGCGACGGCGAGAGCGACGGCGAAGCGAAGCGACGCGCGGCGAAGAACGCGAAGAAGAAGGCTGCGAAGAAGGCGTCGAAGAAGAAGAAAAAGGACGAAGGCGACGGCGGCGGCGACGGCGGCGGCGGCGGCGGCGGGAGCGGTTCCGACTCCAAGAGCAAGAAGAGCGCGTCGAGGCGAGCGAAGGACTGGGACGAGGACGACTAGAGCGCGCGTCGGGGCGCGGTCGAGCGCGGACCGTCCCGCGCCTTTGGTAGGTATTCTTAACAGCTTAACGTGAACGCGTCTCGGACCCGTGGATAACGAACTCAAAGGAATCTCTGCACCCTCCAGCTCCGAAACCCTCGCGACGACAGAAATCGACGCGCGTCCGCCCGTGGATGTCCGCGATACTCGCACCGTCGCCGCGCCTCTCTCCGCGCGCCGTCGTCGTCACCCGCCCCCGCCGCGTCGTCCGCGTTTCCGCCTCCGCGGAGCCGTGCAAGCGCGTCAAGGTTTGCGTGAACAAGGAGTGCAAGCGCGCGGGATCGAACCGCACCGTCGCGCTCTTCGAAGCCGCGGCCGCCGCGGACGCCTCGCTCGAGGTCACCACGCAGGTGTGCCTGGACGAGTGCGGCTTGGGGCCTAACGTTCAGATCAACGGCGACGACGGGCCGATCGTGAACGGCGTCAAGTCGCAAGCGGACGTCGACGCGGTACTCGCGAAGCTCGCCGGCGGCGAAGACGGCGCGATGGCGTCCTCCTCCGAGACTATCCGCGTCGGATTCATCGGCGCCGGGATCATGGGCGTGCCGATGGCGAAGAACCTCCTCAAGGCTGGCCACGGCGTGACGATCTGGAACCGCACCGCGAGCGCGTGCGACCCGGTCGTCGCGGAGGGCGCGACGCTCGCGGCGTCCGCCGCGGAGGCGTGCGAGAAATCCGACGTGATTTTCGTCATGGTGAGCGACCCCGCCGCCGCGCTCGCGTGCGCGGAAGCCGCCGCGCCGGGCCTCTCCGCGGGCAAGGGCTACGTCGACGTCTCCACCGTGGACGCGGCGACGTCCACGGAGATCGCCGCCCTCGTCCGCGGCACCGGCGCGATGTTCCTCGAAGCCCCCGTGAGCGGCTCGAAGGCGCCCGCGGAGCAGGGCGCCCTCATCTTCCTCGCCGCGGGCGACCGCCAGCTGTACGACCGCGTCGCGCCGCACCTGGAGGTCATGGGGAAGGCGCACTTCTTCCTCGGCGACGTCGGCGCCGGGGCGAACATGAAGCTCGTCGTGAACAGCGTCATGGGGAGCATGATGGCGTCCTTCGCGGAGGGGTTGACGCTCACGGAAAAAGCCGGGCTCGATCGAGAGACGCTCCTCGAGGTCATCTCGCTCGGCGCCATCAACACGCCGATGTACGCGCTCAAGGGGCCGAACATGATCAAGGGCGCGTTCCCGCCCGCATTCCCGCTGAAGCACCAGCAGAAGGACATGCGCCTCGCGTTGGAGCTCGGGGAGAAGTTGGACGTCACGATGCCCGTCGCGAACGCGGCGAACGAGATGTATAAGGTCGCGCAAGGGAAAGGGAAGGACGACGACGACTTCAGCGCCGTCATCGTCGCCCTCGAAAAGTGACCACCGACAGCGTGACAGGGGGCGAAAGCGCCCGCGCAGACGCGTTCTCGTTGTATTAAACCGCACGCGTGAGCGTGTGGAGATTCTCACAAAAATATCCAGAAAATATCTGCCCGTTCGCGCAGACTCTATCCGCGAAACGTTCGCGTCGTACCCTCCCAATCAACACGCGCGCGTCACGAGCGACAGCGTGTACACGTGCAAGAGCACGAGGTACGCGATGAAAATCTCCCTCTTGTGACGCTTCAGCGCGGGCAACGCCCCCGGTCCGTCCGTCGTCGACGTCGCGAGAAGCCCGCCCGGTCGCGCGCCTTTCGCGACGCCCTTCCCCGCCGCGGTGGCGACGCCGCCGGTCGCGCCGCCGCCGCCGCTCTGCGTCATCGCGACCTGCCACTGAAGGCTCTTGTTATCTCTCTCGAGCGCCTCCACGGTCGCGCGGAGGCGCTGCGCGGTCGCCTCCGACGCGGCGAGCTCCCTCGCGCCGCCGCCGGAGCTCGAACTCGTCGCCGGCTGGACCTCGCCGGCGGCGGCGGCGGCGGCGGCGGCGCGTCGGCGCGCGTCCTCCGCCTCCCGCCGCGCCTCGTTCGTCTCCTGCCTCGCGTCCTTCAGCGCGTTCTCGAGCTGCGCGACGCGAGCGCGAGCGGACCGATCGTCCCCGCCCCCCGCGCGCGCATTCGCGTCGTTCACCTCAGCGCGCAGGCCGACCGCCTCCGCCTCCGCGGCGGCGAGGCGTTCTCTCAGCGCCGCCGCCGTCTTCGCTTCCCCGCCCGCGGTCTCCGCGGCGGCCGCCTCCGCGGCGGCTGATCGCGCGATCGCCGCGGTCGCCTCCCTCTTGCTCGCCGCGAGCGCGTCCCTCAGGTCCGCGACCTCGTCCTCCATCGCGCGAAGCTTCGCGCGCGCGCCGTCGTTGCCGGCGCTGAGGGTCGTTCCATACAGGCGAACGTTGGGGTGGAGTTGAAAGGCGGCAGGTGGAGTTGAAAGGCGTCGAGGGCGGGGATTGAAAGCGGGGGGTGGGCGGAGCGAAACGACGGGAGATAAAGTCCTTAAGGATCGGCGTTCACCACGCCGACGCGGTCGTATGGGAACCAGTGTAACCAGAACGCGCCTCAGCGCGCGCGACTGCTCGTCGATTTTTTCATTCAGCGCCGCCTCCTTCGCGACGAACGACGCCTGCAGACGCGCGAACCGGCGGTTCCGCTCGTCCGACTCCTGAAGCAGCCGCTCGCTCTCCGCGTCCGCGGCGGCCGCGCGCTCCTCCGCGGCGGCCGTCCGCGCGTCCGCGTCCGCGACCGACGCCTCCGCGGCGACGCGCGCCGCCGCCGCGCGTTCTTTTTCGCTGACGGTCGTTCATTTCATGCAAAAAATGTTCATTCATCAGTCAGCAGTTGAAAGGAACCCACGCGATCGAGTGTTGAAACCGAACCGAGCGATGGGTGAAGAGCGAATGCAAAAAGAAAAGAGCGCACCTCTCCGCCGCGCGCCGCGACGCCTCCGCCGCGACGCGTTCCGTCTCGCTCAACCCGCCGAGCCGTCGCAGCTCCTCCTCCGCGGCGCTCGCAGCGTCCCTCGCGATCGCGATCTCTTCTCTGAGCTGCTCCGCCTCCGCCTCCGCCTCCTCCGCGCGTCGCTCCGCGTCGGCGGCGGTCGCGCCGCCGACGGACGCCTCGACTTCGCGTCGTCGCGAGCGTTCCAGTCGCATTCGCGCGTCGGCGAGCTCGGCGTCGAGCCGCTCCGCGCGCGCGACAGCCTCGTCCGCCTCCCTCGCGGCCGCGCGCGCGGACTCCTCGAGCGCGGCGGTCGCTCGCTTCTCCACCGCGAGCTCGTCGCGGAGCGCCGCGAGCGCGGACTCGGCGGCGGCGGCGCGTTCGGCGGCGTCGGACGCGGCGTCATCCTTCGCCGCCGCCGCCGTCGCTGCGGCTTCGCGCATCGACGTCGTCACCGCGAGTTTCGTCTCCGCGGCTTTCGCTCTCGCGGTCGCGTCGGACGTCGCCTTCTCCGCGGCGGCGACGCGCTCGCGCAGGGACGTCAGTTCCGCTTCCGCGTCGGACGTCGCCTTCTCCGCGGCGGCAGCGTTTGCGGCGTCGCCATCGGTTTTCTGGGACCCCTCGAGCTGCTTCTTGAGCTGTTCGCGCTCCGCCTGGATGGCCTTCCCCTTCTTCACCGCGCCTTGGAGCTTCACGCGGTAGCTCTCCGCTTTCTCCGTCGCTTCCTTCAGCTCGCCTGCGCGCGCGGAGGGTCGGGGTTGGGAAGTCGCGTCAGCGCGTGGACGCGGCGCGGGGAAGGCTGCGGTCGATCGCTCGCGTCGTGGTTCGTGGTTTTTTTTTCCCTCTCGCCCCGCGTTCTGTTCGATCGCGGACGACGGACGGGCGCGAACGCGACGGACCTTTCAGGCGCGTGACTTCGAGCTTCAGCGGGGACCCGCGCGGGCTCGGCACGAGAACCGCGGGCTCGGCATCGTTGCTGTCGCTCATTATTCCGAGCGTGCGCGCGCGCGTCGACGAACTGAATGGAGGGGGGACGCGAGTTTCGCGACAGCTCGCAGCTTCCGGTATCCGGCTCTCGAACGAAACTCGCGACGCCACTTTTCGCGCGCGCGGCGGTGAGCGATGGCGGGCTCCGTCGCCGCGGCCGCGCGGTCGCTGACGCGCGCGTCCGTCCCGCGTCCATCCCGCCGCCTCACGACGTCCTCCGCGTCCGCGGAATCGTCCTCCGACGCCGGCAGAGCGTTCGGGACGACGAAACGGCAGAAGATCGCGCTCGTCACCGGCAGCACCGACGGGATCGGGCTCCACACCGCCTCCCTCCTCGCCGCGAGCGGCCACGGCGTCATCGTCCACGGCCGCTCGAGCGAGCGCGTGGACGCCGCGTGCGAGCGCGTGAACGCGGTCGCCGGCGACAGCGGCGGCGGCGTCGTCGGGAGCTACGTCCGAGACTTCGACTCGCTTCAGGACGCGCGCGATCTCGCCGCGGAGGTGCTGGAGCGACACGCGTCGTTGGACCTCCTCGACAACAACGCCGGCGTGTTCGAGCCGAAGAGGCACGTCACGGCGGACGGCCACGAGCGGACGTTTCAGGTGAACGTCCTGACGCCGTATCTGCTCACCGGGCTGCTCTTACCGCGCTTGGTCGAGACGGCGGCGGCGAGCGGAGCGAGCGGCGGCGGCGGCGGCGGCGGCGCGGCGGACGTTCGAATCCTGAACGTCGCGTCGATATCGCAGACGTCGAAGATAGACTTCGATAACCTCGAGTGCGAGAAGAGCTTCTCGAATCACGCGAGCTACTGCCACTCGAAGACGATGATGAAGCTGTTCTCGTTCGAGCTGTACGAGCGCGTGGCCGCGGCGGCGGCGAAGGGGGGGGAACCTTCGCCGCTGCGCGACGTCGCCGTCCTCGCGTGCGACCCCGGGACGGTGAACACGAAGATGCTCCTCGCCGGGTGGGGTCCGTGCGGGATCGAGACGTTCGAGGCGAACGACCAGTTCGAGCTCTTGACTAGGGAGAGGTTCGGCAACGCGAGCGTCCCGGAGAGCGAACGCGGCGGGTATTACGTGAACCGAACGCTGAGGGAAACACCGGGCGGGGTCGAGCTCGAGGACCGGAAGCGGCTGTGGGAGATTTTGGAGCGCGAGACCGGGGTGACGTACCCGCTGTTGTGAGGGTGCGATGGAGTAAGACTAGGGCGTAGCGTAGCGCGCGGATGTCAAGAATACCTTAGTGTCGTGCCGTGTGCTTCCTCTCGTCTCAATCAAAACTGTCTGTGCTACGCTCGTATTCACGCTGACTCACCGCGGGGTTCTCACACGTTCACACATAACTCGCAAAGGCCGTTGTACGGGAACCAGTCTGGGCTGCACTTCTCACACCGGCGCCCTACGCCTCGCTTTCGCCAGCTCGTCCAACTCGCGGGTCCATCCATGCGATTGGCAATCAACACATCTCGTTACCGAACAGCCTTTCTGCTCGTCCGATCCGAAGCACACGAAGGAGTCGTTGCACTTTTCGCACCAGTCCCCTTGGCACGCCTCGCAGAAAAAAATCTCACCGAAAGCGCAGTCTTCGCAGTACGTCCGGTAACATGCTTTACCATTCTTCCACTTGTACGATCCGCTGCAGCACATACCAAAATTGCAATCGTAACAAAATGTTTTATCGCATTGATTGCAGATGAAAGAGCACTCCATGCAAATCCACCCTTCACAATTGGCACACTCTTCCATGTAGTTTTCGTTGCAGTCGAACGCGTTGCACTTTTCGCAGAACATATGGTATGTGTCTGCGTCGGCGCAGCCTACACACAAGACGTGCGTGTCTTTTCCATCACAAGCGATGCACACGCTGTGTTTTCTTTCGTTATCGAGAATAGCGTCGCAATTATTTCCGCAACACCACACGTCGAACGGGCCATTATCGAACGCCCTGACCTTTCTGCGGTCGTGCTTCACGTAAAAATCCAGGGGTGTCAACTCCCAGGACGCCACGGTCGTCCCCTTGAGTCGCATGCGGTCGAGCGCGACCCCGTCGTGGAGCTTTTTACGGGGCCATTCGGAGCCCGGCGGCAGCCTGATGTGGATTCCCTCGATGCGATCCATGAATGCGGCGATCTTCTCGTACGTCGCGTTCGCGAGGTTGGGGACCGTGGTGAAGTCGAGCTCCTTAGGAAAAGACGTCTTTTCTTTCCCCGCTTCGCGCCACACCCGCGACACGCACATCAGCGCCGCGCGCGTCGGGACGTCATGGATCTTTGAGAGGATCACGCACGCGAGGTCCGTGGAGACGTCCAAGCGCGCCATGTCGTCGGAGCTCGCCATGCCGGCGCGCTCGTTTGTGGTGGTGGTCGTCGTTCAAACTTCTCGGGTATCGGGGGCTCTCTTTTCGCAGTCAAATCCCAGTCAAATCCTGTCGATCAGATGTACTTTCAGTTCTGTTCGTCCTGTCCGAGACAGTGGTCAGGTCCAGTCCAGTGCGCACCGCCCGCCACCATGGGCGCGGCGGCCGAGCTCGAGATGGAGCTCGACGCGAAAGCGCTGCGGGAGATCGAGAAGAAGAAGCGGCTGATGGAGTTAGACCGCGATAAGAAGCGCGCGCGCGCCTCGCACGGCGCGAGCGCGTCGTCGTCGTCGTCGTCCGTCGCGCCCGGTCAGCATCTCGTGAAGAAGTGGGTCGTCCTCGACCTCGGCCATCGTCCCGACAAGTCCGCGCACGACCCGTGGCGCGAGGGCGAGGACTTCGGCGTGCACTTCCACGGGCTCGGCGACGGCGGCGAGCGCTCGCGGCGCGTGACCCTGCGCGAGCTCCGAGCCGCGTGCCCGAACGCGGAGTGGGCGCGCTTCGATTCGCGCGACTGGCACTGCGTCACCGGGTGGAGCGCGCGCGGCTTGTCGTTCCGAGGCGTCCCGCTCTCGACGATCACCGCGCTGCTCTCCCCGCGCGCGGACTGGCGGTGCCTGTTCCAGCGATCCGCGGACGGGTACGCCGTCGGCGTGCACGTCGACGAGTGCGCGAACGCGTTCCTCGCGGTGACGGACGGCGACGGCGAGGTTCTTTCGGAGGAACACGGCGGGCCTCGGCTCGTCTTCCCGGACTGTTACGGCTGGAAGAGCGCGAAGTTTCTGTCTTCGATCGAGTTCACCGCGGACGCGAGCGACGCCGCGCGCGGGTTCTGGGAGAAGCTCGGGTGCCACCCGCGCGGACGGTGGGCGCGCGAGGAGCGGTGGGCGCCGGGCGCTTCGAACGGCGTGTGGACGGTTCTCGCGTGGATCACGGGTTTGTATCGGAAGCTCTTCGGCGAACGCGTGTGGGAGCTCGTGATGGTGCACGGCGGCCGCGCGCTCGGCGCCGGCGCGGCGGTCGCGGAGAGGGTGGCGGGGGTGTTTCGAGGGAGCCGCGCGCGGGCGAGACCGCGCGCGGAGTAGGCGTAGCGTCATGAGGTGTTCACGGCGTCGGCGGCGGAAATACTGTGACTCGAAGACGTCAGTGATCTGACACTCGCAGTCTGGTCGTCTATCGTCCCGCTCCCCAGACGGTCGTTCAAAACGGAGTCGTCATCCCGTCGCGTCGTCTCCCGCGCGCGTCGACGCGCGGCGGGCACACCCACGCGCGCGGACCTCGCGGTCGATCGCGCCGTTCGCCTCGAACGTCCCTCGCGGTCTTCTCGCGCACGTCTCCGACGTCGCCGCGTCCGCTTCCGCCGCGGATCTCGCGCGTTCGCGTCCACTAGGGTTGCGCGTCGCGTCCTCGGTCTTCTCCGAGAAAACAGCCCAGATCGCGCGTCGTCGTCGTCGCGTCGGGTGAGCAGCGACCATGTCCGGCATCGGGACGGGGTACGACCTCTCCACGACGACGTACTCCCCCGACGGGAAGGTCTTCCAGGTGGACTACGCGGGCAAGGCGGTGGACAACGGCGGGCTCGCGCTCGGGATCAAGTGCAAGGACGGCGTCGTGTTGGGCGTCGAGAAGCTCCTCGCGTTCAAGATGCTCGTCCCCGGGTCGAACCGACGGATCGCCGCGGTCGACCGCCACGCCGGGATGGCGGGTACCGGGCTCGCCCCGGACGCGCGGGCGATCGTCACCCGCGCGCGCCAGGAGTGCGCGCAGTACCTCTCCTTCTACGGCGACAGGATCCCCGCTAAGATCCTCGCCGATCGCATGGCGCACTACCTCCACATGTTCACGCTGTACTGGTCCGTGCGGCCCTTCGGCGCCAGCACGCTCCTCGCGGTGAAAGACCACGAGCTCGGCTACGCGCTGTATCTGCTCGAGCCGAGCGGCGAGGTGCAGCGGTACTTCGGCACCGCGGTCGGTAAGGGGAGGCAGGCGGCGAAGAACGAGATCGAGAAGCTCGTGAAGGCGGACGCGGCCGGGTCGCTGAGTTGTCGCGACGCGGTGAAGCATCTCGCGCGCATCGTGTACTCGACGCACGACGAGAAGGACAAGGCGTTCGAGTGCGAGCTGTCGTGGATCTGCGACCAGAGCGGCGGGGAGTTCAGGAGGGTGCCGAAGGAGCTCGCGGAGGAGGCGATAACGCTCGCGAAGGCGGCGTTAGAGGACGACGACATGGCGGACGCATGACGAGCGCGTCGACGTCACGACGTTTTATTCATCCGAGATCGCGCCTACGAATGAGCGATCGTTCGTCGCCTTCCTTCATCTATCTCGTCCGCGTCCGAACCACGACGACGGCGCGACGACCGAGGGCCGCGCCCACTCGAACCAACCGGCCGACGACGGCGCGACCGCGGCCGCGACGATGTCCTCCTCCTCCCCCCGCGACCCCGCCGCCGACCCCGCCGCCGCCGCCGACGCCGCCGACGCCGAAACCCCCGTCGCCATCGCGCACAGCGTCTCCGGCAACCCGACGCGGCACATCGGACACGCGTTCCTCCCAAGCAGCCACTTATCGATGCACGGCGCGTGGAACCGATGCCCGCACGACGGCAGCGCCTTGACTTTCTCCCCAACGCGGAACTCGTCCAAGCACACGCGACACGACGACGCCTCGACGTCCGAGATCGCGTCTTTCCATGCGTAATCTGCGGCGAGCGTCGACGTCGGGACCGCGTCGATCGCGGCCGCGGGCGCGCCCGCGACGCCCTCCACCCCGGGCCCGAACGTCTCCAAGAGCTCCTCGTACGTCATCGCGTCCACGTCCGCGGCGACGAGCGACGTCATCGCGCCGTGCGTCTCGAGCGCCTCCAGGAACCTCCGCAGGCGTCGCCGCTCGCGCGGGGTTCTGAGGGTCGTTCCATACGAGCGAACGTCGGGGTGGAGTTCAAAGGCGTCAGGTGGAGTTCAAAAACATCGAGGGCGGGTATTGAAAGCGAGGGGCGATGGGCGGAGAGATGCGCCGGGAAAAGTCCTTAAGGATCGGCGTTCACCACGCCAACGCGGTCGTATGGGGACCAGTGTATAGAACGCGCCTGAAGAAGTGCGAGATGATCTCGCGCACCGCGCGCTCCACGTCGCCGTTCGCGAGCGAGCGCTCGATGCCGTTCGCGCGGACGCTCTCGAGCGCGCGCGCGAGGACGTCCGCGGTGCGATCCCTCGGGTACCTCGACGAAAACGAACCCGCGCGAGACGCGGACACGCGAAGCGCGCGATACGCGATGCGAAGCTCGAGCGGCGTCGCGCGACCGACGAACGTCGCCCAGTCGAACGCGGTCGCCGCGCCGGTGACGGCGCCGACGCCGACGCTCGCGAGCACGCTTCGCCGCGTCGCGCGCGCGGCGATCGCGGCGGCGACCGCGCCCGCGGCGGCGCCGGCGACGACGACGAGGCCGCGGAAGGACGCGCTCGCGACCGCGCACATCGCGTCCCCGGCGAACGCGTTCCACGTCCCCGTCGTCGTCGTTTCGCCGTCGTCGCTCGCGCTCGCGCTCGCGCTCGCGCTCGCGTCGCGCGACGCCGCGGGTTCATCGTCCGCGACGACCGCGGCGTCGCACGCCTCGCATCGCGTCTCCGTCTCGTCCTCCGTCGACGCCTGGACGCGCCCGCATCGCGCGCACGTCCGCGCCATCCCGCCCGCGCGCTCCGCGAAATAACATCGATTGACCGTCCCCGTCAGCCTGCTTCTCTGCTACGTAAGGGCCATTCCATACAAAAACGGTTCACCGGTCAGTTGAAAGGAGACGCGATCAAGTGTTGAAACCGAAGGATGGGTGAAAAAACGTTTGTATAGAACGCACCTCAGCTGCGCTTCGTGATGTGTCGCTCGTCGTCACACCCGAGGGCGCGCGCGCGGCGACGAGCGGCGCGCGGCGCGATGGACGACGGCATGGACGTCGACATGGAGGACGCGGCCGACGACGACGCGCGCGTCCGCGACGACGACGATGGCGGCGAGGACATGATGGAGGTCGACGCGGAGCTCGTCGCCATGACGCTTCACGAGCTCCGCTGCGCGCGCGCGGCGATCGACGGTCTGTCGTCCCCGGAGGACCGAGGCTCGTGCATGCCGTCGAACGGGGACATTCTCCCGCCGCCGCGCTCCGCGTTCGATCGCGATGACGACGACGCCGGCGCTGCCGGCGCGATCGTCGTGGTCGTGCCGGACACGAACGTGCTCGTGCGCCACGGCGGCGCGTCCGTTCGGATGCTCCGCGAGCGATTCCGATCGGTCGACGCGCTCGCCGCGCGCGTCGTCGTGCCGAGGAAGGTGATCGAGGAGCTCGACGGCCTGAAGACGTCGAGCGACGACGGCGGGCGGAGAGCGGAAGTCGCCGCGCTCGCGCGGAGCGTCAACCGCGCGATCGCGAGCGCGCTCGAGGAGAACGAGCGCGCGACCGCGACCGGCGGCGGCGGCGGCGACGATCTCAATCTCGCCGCCGCCGCCGCCGCGATCGTCGTGCAGGGCCCCTCCGACGCGAGGAAGATGCGCGCGCAGATGCGCGCGGAGAGCGGCGACACAGACGGCGAAACGCGCATCTCCGGCGACGACGAGATCGTGTACTTTTGCCAGGCGATGCGCCGTCGCGGCGAACGCGTCGCATTGCTCACCGGCGACGTCAACGCCGGCGTCGGCGCGAGGTCCTACGCGTCGCCGGACGACGTTCCGATCGCGACGTTCGACCCCGAGACCGGCTCCGCGCCGCGGGACCTGCGCGCGCTCGCGACGGCCGTGGACGCGTTCTACGCGCGCGCGAGCGCGGCGCAGCGGGCGATGGAGGGGACGACGACGGACGGGCGCGCGGCGGCGTCGGCGACGGCGGCGCCGCCGCCGCCGGCGCGCGACGCGTCGTCCGCGGCCCCCGCGTTCGACGACGCGACCCCGGAGACGACGACGCTCGCGGTCCTCGACGCGCTCGACGCCGCGCTCCCGTCCGCGGTCGAGACGATGCTCCGCGACGAGTTGGGCGACATGTGGGCGTGCGCGGTGCGCGACGACGACGAGGACTTGGACGCGTTCGGCGCCGACGAAGCGTTCCGCGCGTTTCGAAAAAACCACGCGACGTTCAACGCCGGGAGACGCGTGCGCGAGGGGAAGGACGCGATGGACGTGTTAGCGGCCGCGCTCAGGGCGAGAGATCGAGGCAAGGGCGGCGGGGTCGCCGGTGCCGCCGGGTTCGGAGGGTTCGAAGGACGGATGCGAGCGTTGGAGATCGTGGGCGCGGCGCGGGAGGTTCTGCGCGCGTGTCCCGCGGACGTCGCGGCGGTGGCGGCGGCGGTTCGCGTCGCGGACGCCGCGCGCGCGGCGTTGACGGCGTCGAAATTGAAATCGTGACGCGACGGTGACTCGCGTGTAGCGTAGCGTAGTAATAGACGGTGGTCGCGCGGTCTCTTCTAGCGACGGACGCGCGCGTCCTCCTCTTCTCCCTCCCTCCGTCGCGTTCAAAGAATCTCATCGTATAAGATAGAAGAATCCTTCCCTCACGCCTCCTCCTCCTTCTTCTCCTCCGCGACCGCCGCCTTCGCGACGTCGTCCGCGAGCGCGTCCGCGGCCGCGTCACCCTCCTTCTTCTCCGCCGATTCCTCGCCCTCGAACTGCTTCATGACTTCCATGGCTTTCTCGAACTCCGTTTGAAAGAGCTCCGCCTTCTCCGCGCTGCCAAACTTGCAGCACATGTTCTGCATCTCCGGTCGCACGTCGCCGTCGGAGCAGTCCATCGCGCAGAACACGCGCGCTTTCTCGCTGCCCGCGTGCTCCTCGATCTTCGTCCCGGGCTGGACGAAGAAGTTTCCGCACACCTTCAACGTCTTGTCGCGACGCATGAGGAATCTGATCTTCTTGGTGTCCTTGTCCTGCAGAAGCTTGAGCGGGCCGACGCCTCGCTCCTTCCACTCGCCCTCGATGAACCGGTACGCCTTCGACTTGGCCTCGAACAGGACGTCCTCGTTCTCCTCCCCGGACGCGGTCTCCACGGCCTCGAGCTTGACGACGGGCGCGAACTCAGCCTTGCACTCCGCCTCGACGTCGGTCGCGTCGTCCGCGTCGTCGCCGCCTTCTTCGGTCGTCTTTTTCGGCGCGGACGCGAACGCGGTGGGGTCGAAGGTCGCCGCGGCGCCGCCGAAGCCGCCGCCGAAGGTCGCGGCGCCGAAGATGGGCGCGGCGGGCGCCGCGGGCGCGGCGGTCTCTTCCTCCTTCTTCTCCTCGACGGCCTGGGGGAACGGGGACGACGCGAAGGAGAGCGGGCGGCGGTCAGATCTTGCGGCGATTCGGCGACGATCGCGACGTGGGATCTATCTAATCTTTTTTTTTTCGCTCGATCGACCGGGGGCGAGGGACGCGATCGATCGTCGCGCGCGAGGGCGATCGCGTCGCGCACCGGGGTCTCGGCGGGGGCGGGGTCGCTCATCGTGTCGAGTGCGTGTGACGTGCGATCGACCGCTTGGCGTGCGGTGGGTAGTGTTCTCCGTTCGAGGGGTCCGAACCGTAATAAACTCGGAAGAGCGGGCGGGAAGCCAGGACTTGAAATCGCTGACAGACAGCGCAG
>Ga0181559_10001407_pt1 | contig 23632 bp, 14 predicted proteins | sample 011ome_21_FD_133752 | JGI IMG/M metagenome (GOLD analysis project Ga0181559, IMG submission 133752) | Coastal salt marsh microbial communities from the Groves Creek Marsh, Skidaway Island, Georgia - 011508AT metaG (megahit assembly) | ecosystem: Environmental > Aquatic > Marine > Intertidal...
CGGCTTCGCCGCTTCGCTCGGCGGCGTCATCCCCGCGCGTTTCGAACGTCGCCACCGCGAATCGACGATGGAGCACATCCGACGCGCACGCCGCGTCGGCTGCGCTCTCGGAACGGCCCGGGGTGGCTTCACCCCGCGGCGTGCCCCCCATCGATGCGTTGTCGGACACGCGCGTCAAGACCCGCGTCGTCGCGCGCATGGTCATGTCGTACTGCGTGCGGGAGACAGGCCGGGAGTACCGCGCGGCGGCGAGCTCGAAGCACCCCTGCTTCATGCACGCCCCGAGCTCGAGCTTGAGCGCCACGAGCTCCTCGGTGAGCTCGAGGACGCGCACCAACGCGCGTTCCCGCGTCGCGCGCGGGTCCTCCTCCTCGCAGCTCATCTCGCGCGCATAAAAGGACGTCGCCGGCCGCTAGCCCGCTCGCGCGGCTCTGATGACACGAGTCTCGAGCGCGAACCCGAGCGGCACGTCGAAACTGGCGCGGAACGAGAAATCTCGCGCGGACCGCCGCCAGGTGGCGAAAAGATTCCAAGAAAAGCGCGGTCAGATCTCGCGCGTGACCCAGTCCCTTCGGCGCTTGGTGGGTCTCAGACGCACGCCGCGATGGAGCGGGTGCGGTCGAGCATGCGTTCCGGGCTGCGGATCGTGGGTAACGCCGCGGTGGGGGTCGGCGCCGGGTCCGTGGCGCTCGTGTCCACGGCGCTTCCCGAGTCCGGAGGCGCCGTCGACCTCATCGCGGTGCAGCAGCCCGACGGCACCCTGCGGTGCTCGCCGTGGCACGTGCGCTTCGGGAAGTACCAGGGCCTGCTGCGCGCGCGGGAGAAGCTCGTGACCATCACGGTGAACGACGAGCCCGTTCCCGAGCTCGCCATGCGGCTTGGGCGAAGCGGCGTGGCGTACTTCGTCGAGCACGCCCCGCACGACGGCGCGGGAGCCGCCGAGCCGAAGGTTCCGGAAGCGGACGCGTCGAAGCTCGCGGATGGAGACGCGAACGGCGCGTCGGACGATTCCCTGGCGCCGGACCTCCCGGACGATTCCGACGACCCCGAGGACACCTCCGACGAACACGAGCAGCAGCGTTACGACGCGTTCGACGCGGCGTCCGTCGGGAGCGAGCTTCCCGTTCGTTCGGAAGCGCGCGACGACCCCGAGCCGGGCGCGGCGAGCGGAGACGTCGAGGCCATCTCTGTCGCCGTCGCGCGGCTGGGAACCCGCATCGACGCCTTCGCCGACCGCGGTTGCGACTCGGACGTCGCCGTCGAGCGCCTCCGACATCGCGCGGAGCGCCTGGACGCGCTCGCGGCGCCGAGCGGCAGCGCGAGCGACGAGGGGCTCGAGGAGCGGCGCCGTCCGACCGGCGACGCGAGCGCGTCGGCGTCGGGCGACGCCTTCGCCGACGGCGAGCGCCTCGCGCGGTCGCGGAGCTGCGGCGACTTTTTGTCGGCGGGCGAGACGGGCGAGATGGGGAGCTTCGCGCGCCGGGACGCGCTCAGACGTCTGGCGACGGAGTCGGCGCTGGACGCCGACGCGCGCTCGCGGAGGCGCCCGCGACGCGCGCGCCGCATAAAAAAACGGTTCACGCTGCGCCCGGCGGAGCGCGACGCGCTGCGGTCGCGCCTGCGCCCCGGGAAAAACGTCGTCGCGTTTTCGTTCGCGTCGTCGCTCTGGGGGAAGCAGACGGTCAGGGCGCACCTGTACTTGTGGAGCTGGCAGGCCAAGATCGTCGTCTCCGACGTGGACGGCACGATCACGAAGAGCGACGTCATCGGCCATCTCGCGCCGATGGTCGGCAAGGACTGGAACCACGCGGGGATCGCTTCGCTGTATAACCGCATCCGCGACAACGGGTTCGAGCTGATGTTTCTGTCGTCGCGCGCGGTGTCGCAGAGCGCGGGGACGCGGCGGTATCTGGAGAAGCTCACGCAGGACGGCGAGACGCTGACGCACGGGCCCGTGCTGCTGGCGCCGGATTCCATCTCCGCGGCGCTGTACCGCGAAGTCGTGATCCGACAGCCGCAGGTGTTCAAGATGGGCTGCCTGAACGCGATTCGCGCGTTGTTTCCCTCCGCCGCGGAGAAGGAAGACGCTTCCTCGGAGGCGTGTAACGAGTCGCCGTTCTACGCCGGGTTCGGGAACCGCGAGACGGATGCCGCGAGCTATGCGAGCGTGGGCGTGCCTCCCGGGCGGATCTTCACCATCAACCCGAAGTCGGAGGTTGTCGCGGAGACCACGAAGGCGACGCGGCGGTGGGACCTGGCGGAGATGATCGCCATGGCAAACGAGATGTTCCCGCCGGAAGCCGCGGGAGGAGGCGCGGGCTGGGCGGACGACGCGTGTTTCGGGGACGGGTCTCTGATCGGGGGCGTGCTCATCGACGACGCGTTCATAGACTCGAACTACTGGGGAAGGGGGTCGATGGACCTACCGAAGGGAGAGGCGTTGCCGTGAAGACGGGCGCGATACCTTCCGAGGTTCAGTATCGGATAACTTAGAAAAAAGAAATCTGTCGTCTGTCGAAGAAAAAGAGATCCTCGAGATCCAAAGCCACGACTTCGCTGTCTCGCTTTCGCTCGGTCTCCGCCGCGCGCTGACTCACACTTCCTCCGCGCGAGCGCCTCTCCCGCGCGGCTCGTTCTCGCCGTCTCGCTGCTGCGCTCGCGCGATCGCGCGCGTGACCCTTCCCGCGCGACCATGGGTTCTTTGCTTCCGGGCTGGAACGCCTCCGCGGAGGCGCCGACCCCAACGCGGCGGTGGTCCGACACCGTCCGCCGTCAAGACCTCGAGACCCTGAGACGAGAGGAGCAGCGCCACCGCGAGGCGCGCGCGCGCCTCTCCGCCGCCGCCGCGGCCGCGGTGGACGCCGCCGCCGGGCGCGCGGGCGCCGCGCGCGCGTCGTTCCCCGGCCCGCGCTTCGCCGGCGAGAGCACCTTCGCCTCGCGTCGGCGAGAGGAGGCTGCGGAGTTTGGCGCGACGGAGGACTTGCTCCGGGAGATGCGCCTCGGGGCGTGGCACCGCCTGCTCTCCGACGCGCGCCGCAGCCTCGAGCCCGACCCCGGCGACGGCGAGCTCTCCGTGGACAGCGCCGTTGTTTCCGGCGTCGCCGCGACCCTGGCAGACCCGACGCGCGATTTCTTTCCCGGCGCGGACTCGGCGACTTTCGGAAACCCGCGCCGCGAGACGCGCGCGCTCGACGCGCTCGCGCTCGAACGAAGCGGCGGTCGCTTCCCGCGCGGACAGTCCCGAGGAGACGCCGAGACCGCGACGACGGAGGGTGGCACGAGGAGCTCCGAGACGAAAGGAAGGAAGACGCCGCGCGTGCGCGTGCGTCTCGAGGTGGTGGAAGACGACGACGACGACGAAAACGAAAACGACGGCGGGAAAAAGTCGACAGACCGGAGAGACGCCGGAGACGCCGACTGCGAGAGCTTTGTGCGCGTCGTCGAGGAGGCGCGACGCCGGCGCGCGGCGGCGGCGGCGGCGGCGGCCCCGGCGCGTCCATCGGGCTGGTGGGACCGAACGGAGAGCGCGCACTTGAACAGGGACGTGAGCAGGGAGGTTTAGTCCGGGTTCTCGTCGGAGTCGCGCGCGCGGGAAGAGAGACCCGCGGAGGTACGCGTTTCGTAAAAGCACAAAAAATGATGTTCTTTGCCGCTGCAGTTTTTCGACGTGTCGCTGGGCGCCCGCATCGTTGTCCCTTCCGATTGCGCGGACGGGGCGCTCGGAAAAGGGATGACGAGGTGGTGGGGAAGGATCTCGCACGGTCCACACGCAGGCGCGCATCCCCTCAGTCCCGCCATGGTCGAGAGCGAGATTCGCCAACGCGGTCCCGGCCGTGACTTGGATGCCGCGCGCGCGGCGTTCGACGTCGGGGACGTGGACGCCTCCCGCCAGGCGCACGAGGCGAAAATTCACAGCGCAGAACAGCACGCCGGGTGCGTTGTTTCGCCGACGCGTCGCCTCCTGCCCCTCGCGCCGTCTCGACCGCCTCCCCCCCTTCTCGACCCCGTCTGACCGAGCGTCCCGTCCCCTTCCCTGCCACCTCAACGAACAGCGAGTCCGGGAAGTACGTCAAGAGCCTCGTTTTCGGCGGGCTGGACGGCATCATCACCACGTTCGCGGTGGTCGCCGCGTCCGTGGGGGGCAGCCTGAACACGGACGTGATCCTGCTCATGGGCTTCGCCAACCTCATCGCGGACGGCCTGTCCATGGGCTTCGGCGACTACCTGTCGAGCCAGGCGGAGTTCGAGTACACGCGCGCGGAGCACAAGCGCGAGAAGTGGGAGCTGGACAATTACCCCGAGGGCGAGAAGCAGGAGATGGTGGAGCTCTACGTCAAGCGCGGCATGACGCAGGCGGATGCCGAGAGCGTCATCGAGGTGATGAGCAAGTACAAAAACTTTTTCCTGGACGTGATGATGGTCGAGGAGCTCGGGCTTATGCCCCCCGACGAGAGCGACTCCCCGGCGAAGAACGGACTGGTGACGTTCCTCGCGTTCGTGTTCTTCGGGTTCATCCCTCTCACGTCGTACGTCCTGGCGGGAGCCACCGGCGCGTCCGACCGCGCCAACTTCGTCGCCGCGTGCCTGCTCACCGCTCTGACCATGCTGGCGCTCGGCGCGTCGAAGGCGCGGTTCACCAATCAGAGCATGCTCAAGAGCGCGCTGCTGATGCTGCTCAACGGAGGCATGGCCGCGGTGGCGGCGTACCTGGTGAGCTGGGGAATCGCGGAGGCGCTGGGGGGGGTCAGCGCGACGTAGGACGAGAGACGCGAGCTTCTTTGTTACAGACAATCGCGCGCGCGCGAACGAAGACGCTCGCGCGAGATGATGGTGGCGAACCTCTCGTCTACGCGCGTTTCAGAACTACTACATGACTAAAATCTACCTACGGCGATCTCCCCGTCTCCCCATCGCGCGCGTTTTCGTTCGTCACCGTCACGTCCGTAAACATCGCGGGTCGAGGTCGTCCGGCGCGACCCTCGCGACGAAGGCGGCGAGCTGCCGCTTCGCGATGGCCGGGTTCTCGGCGGCGAGGTCGTACATGGACCCCGCGTTCCGCAACGCGCTCTCGAGCTGCGCCACCGCCGCGGGGCGCGTCACCAGCGCGTGCTCGAGCGTGTCGATCGCGCCGCGCAGATCGCACGTGTACACCGCCGCCGCCGCGCAGTTGTTCGCGGCGACCGCGTCGGAGGCTGGCGCCGACGCCGCCGCCGCAGCGAAGCGGCGCCGCGCCCCCGCGTAGTCCTTTTTGGCCATCGCCAGCGTCCCGGCGTCCAGGTCGCACCGCGCGGACACGTCCGCTGCGACGGGCGCGCCGCGCGCGGCGGCGCGCTCGACCGCCTCCGCGGAGGCCGAGAAGCACATCTCCGCGCCCTCCACGTCGCCGAGGACCAGGTGCACGCGGCCCGCCAGGGAAAGGATGGTGGGGTCCGGTGCGTCCGCCGGGCACCGACGCGCCAGCCAGTCCAGGCGCGCCAGCGCGGCGAGGAAGTCGCCCTCGCGCACGTGCGCGTTCACCGCCGAGTGCAACGCGGCGTCGCGGCGACGGCGCCACGTGCGCACTGCATGCGCGTCGCCGCGCGCGCTCGCGCTCGCGAGTTCAGCCTCACAACGCTCAGCCAGCGCGTAGCTCGCGTCGGAAGAGGAGGCTCGGTACCCGGCGGGCGCGGCGGCGGCGCGCGCCGCTTCGCCGCGGCTGTCCTCCTCCGCCGCCGCCAGGTTGGGCAGCTCCGCCTGGAGCACGCGCAGCGCGTGGGGGGTGGCGCACGCGCCTCCCGGCGCGGTGTTGTACCTGGCGTCGTCCAGGTCGCCGAGCGCGTTCAGCGCGTCCGCCGCCTCCGCGTGCCGCCGGAGCTTTGCGAGCGCGACCACCTGGAACGTCTTCAGGCACAGCCAGGCCGGCGAGTTCGTCGCGGGCCGCGCGCCGTTCCCGCCGACGTCCGCGGGGGCCTGCAGCGCGGCGGTAGCCTTCTCCAGCGTCGCGCGCCACGCGCCCTGGCGCGCGAGCGCGTGCAGCGCCTGCACGTCGCCGAGCGCAACCGTCTCGGGGTGGATCTTCGCGAACGAAGTCGCCGGCGCCGTCAGCAGCGCCGCCGCCGGGCGCCACGCCGGTTGTCGCGGCGGCGACGCGGGAACCGGGGGGCGCGTGGGGACGCCGCCGGAGGGGACGCCGCCGGAGGGGACGCCGGGGATGGGAGCGCTCGATGGGCTCGGAACACCGACACCGGGGATACCTCCCCCGGGGACACCCGTCGGCGGCGCGGCGAACGCCGGCGGCGCGGGGCCGGGTCCACTCGATCCCGGGGTGGGGACGAGACGCGACGCGGGCGGTGCCGCGGGAGGCGGGGCCATCATGGGAGGCGGCGGTGCCGCACCCGGGCCCGGTGCGCTCGGCGCGGCGCTGGCGGTCGCCGAGGAGTACGCCGGCGAGAACGCCGGGGCGAACGCCGGGGCGAACGCGGGGGGGGGCGCGGCCACGCCCTGAGGCGGACCTTGCGCCGTGCCTGGGTGCACGCGACCCACCGGCGCGCCGGGAGGAGCGCCGGGAGGCTGCGCCGTCCGCGGCGGGGGAGGACGCTGCGGCGCCCCTCCCCCGATCGTCGGCGGACGACCCGCGAGCGGTGGGCCTGACCCTTCCATCGCGCGCGCGCGCTCCGCGATCTGAGGAGAAGCAGGTGATGGTTTCTTCTTCGTACGCTCTCGTGCGTCGCGCGTTCGGAGACTCGCGCACCTTCGACGAAGTCCGCGTCATCAGGAAGGGCGCAGCACTTTTCAAGGGCGCGGGCCCGCGGTCAGAGTTGGCGGTCGAGTTCGGGGCGTCGAGCGCCCAGCCGCGGCGCGCCCGTCATGGCGTCCCGGGAGACGCCGCGCGCTCCCGCGCGCGACGGCCGGGACGCGGCGCGCGCGACCGTGGACGAGCTGAACCGCCTGCTCGCGGCGTACGCGGATTCTCCCCGCGTGCGGCGCGTGCGTTGCCGGGACGTGGTGCCGGACGGCACGAACCGCGAGCACACCGGCGTGAGCCTCGAGCACGCGCACGCCATCGCGCTCTCCATGTGCCGCGACGGGTTCGACGCGCGCCACGAGACCCCCGTCGTGGTGCGCACGAGCGCCGCCGAGCTCTTCGCCTCGGACGCGTACGGACGCTGGGTGCGGTTCTGCGCCGAAAACCGCGCGGCGACGCCCCCGCCCCTCCGCGCCGACGCGGACGAGACTCGCGCGAGCCTCGTGTCGCGCGCGCTGTACACCACGCTCGGGAGCTCGCACCTGAACGTGGCGCTTCGGCTGGTGGAGACGGACACGCCGAGTGTGTTCGGGGCGGACGTGCGGCTGGGCGAGGCGCTGGGACGGGACGCGGCGCTCCGCGGCGCCGTCGAGCTCGGCTTGCGCTCCGTCGTGCTGACGCCGGAGACGCCGCGCGCGGCGCGGAAGCGCGTCTCGCTCCTGCTGAACCGGGCCGCGCTGGACGGGTTCGAGGTGCGCGCGGAGGACGGCGTGTGTGTGCTGATCGACGACGAGCGCGTGACGACGAACGGCACGAGTCACGCGCGCCCAGTCGTAGGCGAAACGCGCGGCTTGTCGCTGTTCCAGTCGCTGTCGCGCACGCTGGACGCCGAGGAGCTGAGCGCGCTCGTGCGCATCAAGCACGGCATAGACCTCGAGCGGTCGCAGGCGGGGTACGCGGACGTGTCGAGGCCCGGGGGGGGTGACGAGGCGCGAGAGCAGGAGCGGGATCCCCCTTCGCGAACGCGGATCCGCGCGAGGCTGTGACGCGAGCGCGTCTCTCGGTGCGTTTCGGTTCGGGTTCTCTCGGGTTCTTTCTTGTCGAAAACGTCCTGAAAACGCGAAAAGGGGTTGTTTCGACGCGCCGAGCGCCGACGCTCGGTTTGGATTTCAAGATCCGAGCCTGCGTTCTTTTTAGTCGGACCTTTGTGTAAAATCTGCGAAATGGTGGTTTCCGATTGGCCGAGACGGTCCAGCTTGTCGAAAAAAAATGACTCGCGCGCGGATCGAGCGGCAAAGGCGCCAAGGAGCGCGGTGCGAATCATAACTCAGTACACCATGGCTGCTATCGCCTCCATCCCCACCGTCCGCGCGACCGCCGCCCCCAAGGTGGCCGTCCGCCGCACCTCCGTGCGCGCGGCCGCCTCCGGCCTCCGCACCCAGTTCGGCTCCTCCACCAAGGCGTTCGCCCCCCTCGGGTACGTTTCCCGGCGACCGAACAATCACGGCGAGGCGCGCGAGTCTCGCGAGCGACGTTTTCCGATGCGTGCGCGCGCCCGGCGCGGCGACGCGCGCGCGACGCGAGCTGCCAATCGGAACGCGCGAGGCGGCGAACACCGCGGCGATATGTCGACTACGCGACCCGTGATCGATGCGCGCCTTCGCCCGGGTCGGGCGATGGACCGCGCGCCGATCCCGTCGCGCCTCGCCGAGCGCGATCTGCTCCTAGGGCTCCCTGACTGTTTGAGCTGTGGATAGGGATGGGTGCCTCCGGGCGCCAACGGGCGGGTCCGAACGCGCCGCGCGACGAGAACGTCGCGCGCGCGCGCTCGCGCCCGGACGTACACCTTCCACGCGACGATTCTCAGAGAGCGCACGGCGTGGCGCGGCGCGCGGCGCGCGCGCGTCACCCTCGGGCGCGCGCGTGACGTCACCCCCCGATCGGGAGCGAGCTTACGTCACGCGGCACCGCGCGACGAAGCCACGTTCGGCGTTTCGGATATTTTTCTCCGCTCGATGACGCGACGCGCGAGACTGACCTTCGCTTCTCTTCCCTCATCAACTGCAACAGCGTGACCGCCCCCAAGGCGCGCGGCAACCTCCAGGTTGTGGCTGGCGTGACCAAGAAGCCCGACCTGTCCGACCCCGTGCTCCGCGCGAAGCTGGCGAAGGGCATGGGCCACAACTACTACGGCGAGCCCGCGTGGCCCAACGACCTGCTGTACATCTTCCCCGTGGTGATCCTCGGCACCATCGCGTGCTGCGTCGGCCTCGCGGTGATGGAGCCCACCCAGCTCGGTGAGCCCGCGGACCCCTTCGCCACCCCCCTGGAGATTCTGCCCGAGTGGTACTTCTTCCCCACCTTCAACGCCCTTCGCGTCATCCCCAACAAGCTGCTGGGCGTGCTCTCGATGGCGGCGGTGCCCCTCGGCCTCATCACCGTGCCTTTCCTGGAGTCCATCAACAAGTTCCAGAACCCCTTCCGCCGCCCCGTCGCGACCTCCGTGTTCCTCATCGGCACCTTCTACGCCATCTGGATGGGCATCGGCGCCGCCATGCCCATCGACAAGGCCATCTCCCTCGGCGTCTTCTAAACGTCGCGACGAGGTGCGTCGTGGGACTTTTCGATTGCAAAAACGTCGGCGGCGACTGCGTCCGAGCGCGACGACGCCGCCGAGTGTAAGTGAGGGCGGGAACCGCCCGCGTGGCGGAGAGCGACAAGTGGTAGACGCTGTTGTGACTCTCCCGATTTTTTCCGTTTACAACACAACTCCCGGAGAGCGTTCGCGGAGCGCGCGCGCGTCGCTTCGGTCGCGCGCGAAAACCGAAACGCCGCCTCGTCTCCTTTTTCTCGTCACTCCCGAGGCCGCAGGCTCCCCCGCGCGTCGAGCGCGCACTCCTCGGCGCGCGCGGCCGGGACAGCGACCGCCCGGACGACGACTGTGGAGCATGTCTCGTCGCGCGGCTTCCCCCGGCGGCGCCGCCGACCGCGAGGACGCGCCTGTCGAGCCCACGTCGCCCGCCGCTCACGCGCGTTGGCCCGAGGAGACCGCCGCTTTCGCGCGCGGGTTCGACCGCGGAGCGCTCCGCGTAGTGACGTGGAACCTGCAGCTCCTTCCCGGCACGTTCGCCGGCCAAGGCGGCTGCCCTGCGAGCCTCGAGCGCCGCGCGAAGCGCATCGTCGACAACGTGCTGGCGCTCGCGCGCGCGACGCGCGTGGACGTCGTCGCCTTCCAGGAGGTTTGGCACGAGGGCGCGGCGCGCGCGCTCCGCGCCGGCCTGCGCGCGCTCTTCCCGCACCAGCACCGCCCCGCGGCGTACTGCGGTCTGCTCACTGTGACCCGTGCCGGGCTCCCGCACGCGCACGCGCGCTTCGCGCCGTTCCGAAACACCGCGGGCGTCGAGGGGTGGTGGTTCACCAAGGGTGTCGCCGCCGTGGTCGTCGAGACAGAGGAGGCGACCCGCGAGAACCCGTACGAAAACGCCGAACCCTTCGCGGTGCTCAACGCGCACGCGCAGTCCGATTTCTGGGCCAGCGGCGCGGCGACGCGCGCGTCACAGATGACGCAGACGCGCGAAATGCTGAACGAGATGGCGCGCGAGCGGTACTCCAGGCTCGACTCTAGGCTCGACAGCGCCTGTGATATGACCACGCTGCTGGTCGGCGACTTGAACGTCGCCGCCGGGTCCGAGGAGTACCGCGCCGCGATGCGCGCGCTCGGCGACCCGACGGACATCCTCGCCGCGGACGCGCTCACAGGCACGGACGCGTTCACGTTTCCCATCGGCGCGTACGTCTCGACGACGTTCGAGGCGTTCCCTCTTTGCTTGATGGGCTCGGAATCGTTCGGGGCGTACGTTCCCAGGACGCCGACGAAGCGGCTGGATCACGCGTTGCGGTTTCGAAAGCGCGGCGACGAACGCCGCGCCGGAGAAAAAAAAGCCGCGTCGGCGGCGATCGTGCTCGCGGGGCTCGCGCGCGGCGAAGACGGCGCGCCGCTGAGCGACCACGCGCCCATCTTCGCGGTCGTGCGTAGGTGAACGCACGGAGAATTGTCGTTGTCAAACGAGATTTCTAAACGCCTCGCGCGTCTGTTTGAACGGTCTCTTTGACACGACTCCCGTATAGTCTCTTCGCGCGCGCCTTCGAAGGCGCGAAGATTGGTATTCTCTCGTCTCGTCGCGAAAGGCGGTCCGCGTCCGCGCCGCGACGAACGACACGAGCGCTTCGTATCTCCGTCTCTTCATCTCTTCTTGCGGCGTCTCTTCATCTTCGCATGGGAGGTGGTTCGTTTCGCGTCTTTTCACGCCGCCGCGCCTTTGTGCTCGACCTCGCGCGCGCGCTTGTGCGCGTCCGCGGCGGCGAGCAGGTGGTACGCCTCGCCGGCGTGGTGCAGCGCGGCGGCGTCTTTGCTGGGCGCGTCGGCGATCTGCTCCGCCGACGCCAGCAGGAGCTGCGGGACGTGCTTCTTGTGGTACATGAACGCCTTGCCCGTGACGTACGCGTAGTTGCGCCCGCCTCTCGAGTACCGCCGCTCCACGAGCGCCTTGATCTTCTCGGACGCTTCCGAGTACGCGTGGTCCATCCACAGGTTGAACGGGTGCTTCACCGTGCCGGCGCGAAGCACCGTCCCCGTCTGAACGCCGCCGTCCCCCGCGGCGTAGGACACGTTCCGCATGATGCCGAGGATCATGAACGGGTCCTTGGGCTGGAGGTCCACGAAGACCGTCACGGTCGCCCCGCGGCTCGCCGCCTCGAGGAGCTCGTCGTGGTGCACGCGGGGGACCAGCACGTGGCGCGCGACGCCTTCGCGTTGCCACCGGCGGAAATCCTCCACGACGCCCTCGCGGGTTTGCCACCAGGGCAGGAGCTGCTGGTAGTTGCGCACGTAGTCGCTGACGGGCACCGAGCGCTCGCCGACGGCGGCGGTGATGCCCCAGAGCCCGCGCTCGTCCGCCATCGCCAGGCGCTCAGCCTCGAGAAAGTCCGCGTGGTACAGCCGGCTGCGGCCGTATTTGGTGAAGTACGGAGAACGACCAGCCCTGACGACGGCCAAAGACAGGTTCTCGCCCGCGGGGCGGCCGCCGACGTGCACGTACGCCAGAACGCGCCCGTAGTTCTCCTGGTTGTGCCTGCGGCAACCAACGATGGTGTCCTCGACGGTGTCGAACTCGACGTCCAGCGTGACTTTCTGGTCGCGGTGCGGGCGGCCGTCGTGCGTCACCCCGAGGTGGTCCTTCAACCACTCGAAGCTCTCGCGGCCGCCGTACGTCACGGGCTTGTAGTGCCGGGAGTTGCCCCGGGGGATCTGGCACTCCTCCGTGTCCACGCACATCAGCCGCACGGTGACCTCCTCCCAGCTCCCTTCTTTGTCCGCGAAGGAGTGCTCGCCGCCCGCGCTGGTGGGCGCCGCGCGCCAGCCGCCGTGCGGCCGGGGGGTCCAGCCCAGGGGGTTCAGCAGGACCTTGAGCGTCTTGCCGTCCACGACGGTCTTCAGGACGCAGCCGCGCACGATGGCGCCCCGGAAGAGGTCAGGCTTGGGCTTGAAAAGGGAGGGTTGCGTGGGAGAGGACATGTTGGAGAACGGCGGGACCGGGGGAGGACTCGGAGTGTCGGGCGCTTCCGTGGTTGTGTCGCGACCGAGACGCGCGAAACAGACGTCGTGGCTTTTCGTCCAACTTCGATTCTCGATTCTCGGACGCGGTGAAGCGATGACAAACATCAACACGCTGACAGCAATGTCGACTTCGATAAATCACAAACGCCCGCCAGTCTGGCTAGAACAGCGCGACGCCGAGCGCCAGCGCCAACACGGGTACGGAGATGTTATCGTCCAGCAGCCCCGTGATTGGCAACGACTCCGCCGCCGTGCACACGGCGGCTATGAGCGCCAGCCGCGCGCTCGCCGCGGACGCGTCCACCTCCACGTACCCGCAGGCGTGAAACAGCCACACGTAGAAGAGCGAACACCCGAACCCGCCGAGAAACATCGCCGCGCTCCCCGCGAAGCTCTTGCTCGTGTTCCAGGGCAGCGCGTTCCCCGCGCCCAGCCGCCTGCCGACGATGTCCGCGAGCCCGTCCCCGCCGCACATCAGCGACAGCGCGGCGATCCCACCCGGGCTCGTGCGCCAGAAACACGCGGTGACGGTGAGCAGAACCAGCGTGTATATGAACGGTCCGCCGAGCAGCTCCTTTTTGTCGCCCTCGCGCGAGACGGCGCGCACGGCGTTTTCGTTCGCCACCACCCCGGAGCCGATGGCGAACAGCCGCACAGCCTGAAGCGCCGGCACGAGCGCGGCGAAGAGCTGCGACGAGGGCGCGCCGCCGAACAGAGGCCACGTCAGCATGAAGAACGGACCCGACGTCGTGTGAATCACCTTGCGGCTCAGCTTGCGTTCCAGCACCTCCTTCGACGCGAGCACGTCGAACAGCTTCACCCACAGGTACGCCGCGACCGCCGCGCCGAGCGCCGCGCCGGCGTCGCGGGCCGCGGAGTCGCCCAGCGCGGCGTCGAGAGCCTCCACCACGGCGACCGCGCGGGGGGGGGGCGGAGCCGGTCGGCCCGACGGCGCGAACGAAAACGCAGAGTCGGCCGGAGCCGATTGCCGTCGGGGGGCGAGCGCCACGCCGACCGCGGCGACCACCATCGTGCGCCCGCGCGCCGCGGAGACGCAGCGGCGCGGTGTGTGCGTGCTGAGCCGCGCGGTGCCGACCGACACGGGGGGATGGCGCGACGCGAGCGACGCGACTGCCATCGCGCACGCGCGCGCTGGAGAGTGCGGACGTACCTCGTTTGACCCAAAGCCAAGTCGGATGATGTCCGCTGAGCTGGCAGTCACGGGACGGCACCGACCGACGCGTCTCAAGTTCCCTCGCTCGCACTTCGCCCGCGCGCGACGACTCCCACCGACGTCCGCGGACCGCCATGGGGGTCGCCTCGTCCGTCCTGATGGCGACGATCGACGCGTCGGACTCGTCGAGCGTGGACGAGGCGGAGTGCCGCCTGCTCGTCGGCGACGCGTTCGACGCGGAGATGTGGCGTTCGGCGCCCAAGGTTGACGCGGGGAGAGTGACGAAACGAACCTTGCTCCAGCACCTGGGCTGGCCCTCGGAGGTGTTCGACGGCCGGTCTGGAACGCGCGAAGAGGCGAGGGCGGTGAACGACGCCGCCGAAACGGCCGCGCGGGGCACGCCGCACTTCTACGAGCTCTCCCCCGACGCCGCGCGCGACGCGAGACGCGCCAGTTACGTGCACAGCGCTTTTCGCGAAGATTTCGAGGTTGTACACGCGGGCGACGACGCGACGCGCGCGATTTCATTCGCGGCGTGGCGACCGCGAGAGACGAACGGCGGTGACGCGCGCGCGGACGCGTCGTCGCCGCTCGTGCAGCCGCGTGCGGTGTATCTTCTGTTCCACGGCGGCGGGTGGGTCTTCGGGGACGCCAGAGGCTTGAACGACGAGCGGCTGGAACGTATGGCGAACGAGTTGCGCGTCGTCGTCGTCGTCCCCGACTACCGGAAAGCGCCGGAACACCCGTTCCCGGCGCCGCTGGACGATTGCGAGGCGGCGGCGGTGTGGTGCGAGACGCGCGCGCGCGCGCACTTTGGCCTCGACGCGTCCGCGCCGCTGCTCATCGGCGGCGAGAGCGCGGGCGCGAACCTCTGCGCCGCGACGCTGCTGAGGCGAAGCGCGAAGGCGAAAAGAAGCGTTTCTTTTTCGGCGAAAACGGATCCTTTCACGAAAAAAAAACCCATCGACGACCGAACGACGACCGCGAACCGACCGACGTCGTACACGAAGTGGGCGTTCGCGAACCTGGTGTACGGTATCTACGACGTCGCCGGGACGCCGAGCGTCGCACGGTTCGGGAATCGGCGTCTGGTGGAGACCGCGCGGGACTTGGCGTACTTCGCGGATTGTTACGCGCCGGACCTCGCGTCGCGCGCGGAGCCCGAAGTCAGCCCTTTGTTCGGCGACGTCGCCGGTTTCCCGCCGGCGGCGTTCGCCGTCGGGACGGAGGACGCGCTCGTGGACGACACCGTCTTGATGTTCGAGAAGTGGCGCGCCGCCGGGAACGATGCCACGCTGGACGTGTGGCCCGAGGGCCCGCACGGCGTGGGGCACTTTGGAATCCACGCCACCACGCGGCTGGGCATGGCGTGCCGAGCGAAAACGCACGAGAGAATAGGCGCGTTCCTCGACGCGTACGCGGTTCCGGACGCCGCGTGAGCGCGCGCGGCGTTTCTTTTTTTTTTAGTAAAAAAAACATTCGTAAGGCGTACGTCTCCATCGTCTCCGTCGTCTCCGTCGTCTCCGTCGTCTCCGCCACCGATGGGAGCGTCGGTCACGTCGCCGTCGCTTCGCTCGGCGGCGGCGCCGCCGCGGAGGACGGCAGCGCGCACACGAACGACACGAGTCGTTTCCGCGCCGTCGAACGCTCCGCCTCCGCGGGCGTCCAGACGTCCAGACCCATCGCCGCCGCGAGCGGCGCGTCCGGGACGCCGCCCTCCGCGTCTCCCGCGCACCGTCGCCAGTGTTCCGGGATATCTCTCGCCTCACCAACGGCGCAGCTCTCGCCGCGCCGCCGCAGCGTCTCCGCGGTGTCGCACGTCGCGTTCGGGTCGAACGTGAACAGGTCGCGCAGCTCCTCCTTAGAGAACGCGTTCGGGTTTCCGCCGCCGCTCGGCGAAGTCCCCGCGACGCGCCCGCTCGGATCGCGACTTCCGTCGCCGCTCGACGCGTCCGCGGACGCGCTGACGTATCCCACGGCGTTCGCGACGGCACCTTTCAGGATCTGCCGCTGGAACACGCGCTCCTCCACCGTCCCGGTGCTGAGCAGGCGGTAGATGGTCACCGGCTTCCGCTGGCCCTCGCGCCAGACGCGCGCGAGCGCCTGCAGGTCGTTCGCGGGGTTCCAGTCCGAATCGAACAGCACAAGCCGGTTCGCGCCCACCAGGTTCAGGCCGACGCCGCCCGCCTTGGTGCTGAGCAGGAACACGTCGCCGCCGCGGCCGGCGTTGAACGCGTCTACCAGCGCCTGACGCCGGTGGGGGGGCACGGAGCCGTCCAGCCGCGAGATTTTGGCGACGCCGGCGGCGGCGCACGCCGCCGCGATGACGTCCAGCGTGGACGTCCACCCCGAGACCACCACCGCGCGGTCGCCTTCGCGCCCGCTCTTCCCCGAGGTGGGGTGGTTTTTTTTCAAAGAGGCGAGCAAGGACATGAGCACGGCGAGTTTTCCGCTCATCGCGCGGTGGTGCGCGGGAACCGAGCCGTCGCGCGGGTCGGGATGGCCCGAAGGGAGCCGCGACGCGAGTCGCTCGCGCGTCGCCTCGTCGAGCGGCAAAGTCGCGGGTTTTTTCACAGGCGGTGCGTCCTCGCCGCCGTCGCGCGTCAGGAGCTCGCCGTCGTCCCCCGCGTGCGTCCCGCGCATTAGGAGCGTCGCGCTGGTGCACAGCCTCTGCAGGTTCTGCAGCGCCTGCAGAGGCGCGACGCCACCGGCGCCGCCCCCGAAGACGGCGCGGGAGCACTCGCGCAGGTACGCGGCGTACATCGACGCCTGCGTCTCGGCGAGGCGGCAGAACACGACGTACTCGGTTTTCGGGGGCAGGCGGTGCCGGTTCACCTCCAGCGCTGACGCGCGGTGCACGAACGGCGAGGTCATGCGCCCCAGCTCCTCGCCGCGCGCGGCGCCGAGCGCGCGTTCCTCGCCCGAGGCGTTTTTGTCGCGCGACCGCTCCACGGGCGCGGCGAACACTTTCCGGAACTGCGCGAGGTCGCCGAGCACGCCGGGGCAGGCGAAATCGAAAACCGCGAAGAACTCGCCGAGGTCGTTCTGCACGGGCGTCCCGCTGAGGAGCACGCGCTTTTTGCACCGCAGCTTGCGCAGCGCGGCGACCGTCTGCGTGTCGCCTTTCGCGTTCTTCAGCCTGTGCGCCTCGTCGCAGACCAGCAGGTCGACGCCCCCGGTGGCGGACGCCACAGTCTCGGCGTGCGCGCGCAGCGTCTCGAACGAGGTCACGAGAACGCGCCAGCGCTTCTGCTGCGGCAGCGCCCAGTCCTCGAACAGCGTCTTCGCGTCCTTTCCCTTCTCGCCGGCGCCGCTCTCCACCAGCAGCGGCTCGAGGCGCGCGCTGCCCAGCCACTTCCGGAACTCGGCGCCCCAGTTGCGCACCAGCGACGCGGGGCACACCACCACGGCTTTGCGCGCCGCCGGCGACCCGCTCGGGCCCTGCTTCAGCAGCGTCCACAGCAGCGCAATCACCTGCAGCGTCTTGCCCATGCCCATCTCGTGCGCCAGCAGGCACCCGAAGTGCGGCGCGCCGGTGTGCGCGTCGCGGCGCAGGCCGCAGACGGCCTCGTACATGAATCGCACGCCCTCGCGCTGGTGCGGGCGCAGCGCGTCCGCCAGGAACGCGTCCACCACCACGTGCGCGCGCGCCGCGGGAACGCCGGGGAAGACGTCGCCGGCGCGCGACAAGACGAAGGCGCCCGCCGGGGGGTTCTCGCTCGGAAGCGGACCGACTTCCCGCGGATGCTTTCGGGAGGGCACCGACGCGTGAGACGAGCCGCCGAGAGAGGCGTCTCGGGAGAGCGTCCCGGCGGTGGAATCGTCGGCGACGTTCGCGAAAGGCTTGCTGAACGGCGCCGCGGTCGCGGCCGAGGCGCTCGCGCCGGCGGCGCCGGCGCCGGCGCCGCCGCCGGAGAGAAACGCGCCGGAGAGAAACGCGCTCTCGGCGATCGGGTCCTGGATCTCGACTTCCCAGTTGCCTATTTCCATGGTGGTGCCCGCGACGCACGTCCCCGCCTTGGCCTTCGCGACCGGTTTTCCGGCGTCGTCGAACAGGGTCGTGACCGGCGGGACGGTCAGCGCCACCCCGTCCAGCCACGTCTTCGAGCTCCGGTTCTTCGCTGACTTGCGCTTCGCGTACAGGCAGGAGAAGTACGACTTCGCCGCGGCGGACGACGGCGTCGTGGCCGGCGGGGGGGGGGCGGAAGCGGACGCGGCCGAGCCCGGCGCCGCGCCGCGCTTCGGGGCGGCGAAAGCGTGGCTCGTGGGCGGCCGCGCGGGTTGCGCCGCGCCCGCCCCTCCCGGCCTGACGAAGGGCGATTTGAATCCGGCGGAGGGGTTCACGCCCCCCGGCGGGCGGAAACCGGCACCGCGCATCACCGGCCGAGGTTTGAACGCCGCGGCCGGACCCCGCGGGGGATTTGAATTCGCGCCGGCGCGTGACGGCGACAACGGTGCGCGGGGCGGGTCCGCCGCTGGCGCGGCGACCCCATCCTGCCCGCCCGCCTCGTAGGGCGCCGCGCGCTTCATATGAAGCGCGTCGCGCGGCGAGATCTGAGAGAAAGGTGCCCACCTAACGATATCGAAATTGTGGGCACCTTCGGGAAAGCCGACTCTCGAATGTGTGCCATATGTTTCGTGACGTTCGAACGCGCCGCCGCTAGAACCCTCCCCCGGACGACTCGTCGTCTTCCCCCGACGCCTCCCCCCGCGAGTCCGTCACCGATTCCTCGTCCCCGTCCCCGTCCCCGGACGACAGGCTCAGCAGCACGCTGTCCGACTCCGTGTCAGAATCCGTGTCAGAATCAGAGCCCGACGACCTCTCCGCGTCGTCGCCGGCGGAATCCTCATCGTCCTCCTCCGGCTCGAGCGAAAACTCGACGTCGTCCTCGTCCTCGTCCTCGTCCTCCTCCTCCTCCCCCTCGGCCACACCCGCACCCTCGGCTTCCACAGCGCCCCTGATCCGATCGGCGACGAGTCCCCCCAGCAACGCACGTAGGCCGGCCAACGCCGCACCGTCCCCCGCGATCGCCGCGGCGGTGCGCGCGGCGCGCCGCTCGTCGTCGTCGTCGTCGTCGTCGTCGCGCATCGCCTCCAGCGCGGCGTCGTCGAGCACGCCCTCGTCGCCGAAGAAGAACTCGTCGTCCTCCGCGTCGCCCTCGGATCGGCCATCGCCCGCATCGCTGTCCTCCGCGTCGCTGTCCTCCTCGCTCGGCCGCAGCCTGCCCGCCTCGTACACGCGCACGGCGGCGTCCGGCCCCGCGTCGGACGCGAGGTCGCACTCCGCCACTAAAAGCGCGTCGTCGGCGCCGGCGTTCCAGGCGACGTCGAGCACCGCGCGGTCGGCGTCGACGGTGGCGATTTCCGCGTAGTCGCGTTCGCCGTCGACGGCGCGGAACGCGCGACACAGCGGGTGCTTGGTTTTGCGGAAACTCGCGAGTACGCTCTCGTCCCGGGGCGCGCGGTACGAAGCCACGCAGCACTCGCCGGTTCGCGTCCACGCGAGTTTGCACCCGTCGAGCGCGCGCGCGCTGCGCAACAAACGCTCGCTGCGCAAGTCCCAAACCTCCGAGTTGAGCACCACCTCGTCGCCGCGCGGGTGGAAGCACGCGCCGCCGCCGTCGGAGAAGGCGTCGAAGACGCGCACCGGGTGCGGCAGCCGGACGTCCCACAGGGTGTCACCCCACAACACGAGCGAGCTGCCGGTCGGCCCGAAGTCGACGTCTGCGAACCGACGCGCGGACGTCGCCCGCGCGACAAACCGGCGCGACGAGGCGTGGGCGTTTTGTGAACCGTTTTCGTCCCAGGCGAAAAAACGCGAGACGTCGCGCCCGGCGGCGACGTCGTACAGCGACGCCGTGCCCGGCGTGTTCCCGCCCGCGTGGAACACGTACTGGCAACAATCGTCGAACGCCGCGGAGCACGCGCCCTCGAACGCCGCCACAGGGCCGTCGGACGCGAACTCGGGATTGGACACGTCCCACAGGAACGTCTCGCCTTCGGAAGAGGAGAGCGCGAACGGCTTTCCGCCGCCGGACGAGACGCGCGACGACACCGAGCGCACGCCGCCCGAGTGCCCGGCGTCGACGGACTCGAGGACGTCGCCGTTGCTCGCGTCGAACAGACGCAGCGTTCCGTCGGTCGTGCCCGCGAGCACGCTCGCGTCGCGGTATCCCGAGGGGGATCGGGATCCCCCCACGAACGCCGCGCACGTGAACGTCGCGCCCTCGTCGCGCAGAGCGCGCACGGGGCGGAACCGACCGAACACGAAGTGCCGGTCGCGCGCGCGCCCGCCGGGGCCGCCGCGCGCGCCGCCTCCCCACGCGCCGCCGGCGCCGGCGAACCACTCGCGCCGGTGCACGCGCCGCGTGACGTTCGCGGGCGCGACGAGCGGGTGGCGGGGCTCGGCGCACGCGTGCGGCTCGAGAAGCGAGAAGGGCGCGCACGCCGCCGCCGGGGACGCGCATTGCCTGTGCTGCGCTCGCAGGTACGTCGTCATCACGCCGTCGAGCTTGCTGCGCACGCCGCAGCCTTCGCGGTCGCCGCGGTCGACGACGCCGCAGCGCACCTCCCTCTTCTCGTCCGCGTTCCCCGCGAGCGGCGAGAAACGCGCGTGCACGCGCCCGAAGCCGGTGGGCGAGGCGGCGTCCGCGCCGAGAAGGAGACCCGGCGAGCGAGCCGCGGGAGCGACGGGCGGATCGGCGGTTTCGGGTGTCTTTTCCCCAATCGCGAGGGCGCTCGCCTTGCGTTTCGACCGGCGCGGCGGCGCGCTCTTCGCGCTCTTCGGCGACGTCGCGGGTCCCGGCGGCGCGCGCATCCCGAGCGTGAACGCTCCGGGGCGAGGCGTGGCCGTGCCCCCGAAAACGCCCGCGAGGGCGGTGCCGGGCCGCCTGGCGAGCGAGCCGCGGCGCGAGTCGCGTCGCGCGCCCGGCGCGGCGCCCGGGAGCGTTTTCGGGGGAACGGGGGACGGTTTCCCTTTCGCATTTTCGATTTTCGTTCCGGCGGCGGCGCTCGTCGTCGGAACGCGTCGTCGCTGACCGAGGAACGGCGTCCCGAGCCGGTCCGCGGCCTCCGCGGCGAGCGCGTCCGCGGCTTTCGAGAGCCCGGCGTTCGAGAGGTGCTCGTGGATCAGCCGGAGCAAATCCTCGTGCGGGTACTGCACGCGCGTCGCCGCCGCGATGGCGTGGCGCTCCATGCGGCGCAGGGGCGCCACCGCGACGGCGTTCGCCGCCGCCAGCGCCGCGCTCCCGCGCGCGGCGCCTCCGGCGGTGAGCGCGATGAGCTCCACGGCGGCCCTGTGGAACTCGGCGCCAGCCTCCGCCGCGGCTGCCGCGCCCGTCTCGCCCGGCGCCTCGCCCGCCTCCCGTACATCCGCGGCGCCCGTTTGCCCGAAACGGGTCCCGGCGGCGCGCTTGTGCTTGTGCGAGGACACCATCTCCGTGAGCCGCCGCGCCACCTGCAGCGTCTGCAGCGTCTGCGCCACCGCCGGGTCGCGCGCCATGGCGATGAGCGCGTCGCAGCAGAGCGCCCTCGCGGCGTCGTCGCTCGGCGGCGGCAGGCGCCGGGCACCGCGGGTCAGCATGGCGAGTAGCGCGCGCAAGCCGCCGGCTTCGCGGAGCGCGGCGCGGCCCGGCCGAAGCGCGCGATCCAACGCCGACTCTTTTTGCGGAGAAGCCGGGTTCGAGGAACGCGGGTCGAACGACGTCCTCGAAGGCGTCCTCGACGACGGACCCGCGGACGCGCCGGCCACCAGGCTCCCGCGCCGGTGCGCGAGTTTCTTGGAAGGCGTCGTGGAGACGCGGCTCCGGTCGCGCTGCAGCTTGCGCGCCGGCGGCGCGGACGCCGCGGGCGCCGCCGCCTTGAGCGCCGGCGGCGGCGCGACGAGCTGCCGGACAATCTGCAGCGCGTCCACCGCCGCCTCGGCGTCCTGCGCGCCCGCCGCGCGCGCGGCGATCTCCAGCAGCACGTCCGCCGCGGAGAGCGCCGCGGGCGCACCGACGCAGGCCGCGACGGTGGCGTCCCTCGCGTTCGGGTGCAGCGTCGCGATTCTGAGCGCCGCGAGTCCGGCCGGGACGCACTCGTGGAAGTGCCGGTCGCCGGCGGCGACGCGCATGAGCGCCAAGACGATGTCGTGCCCCCCCTGCGCGACGAAGGCGTCCACGGGTAGCCACGACGTCTTCTGCATCGAGGACGCCGTCTTCGGGTCGTGCGTGGCCGCGCGCAGGTTGCGGTCCGTCGCGGCCTGCCCGAGGTCGATGGCGCGGTGAGGGTTCAGGTTTAAAGCCGAGAGGGAAACGCGCCGGTGCAGGTGCGCGCGCGCGTACTGCCGCAGCGCGTGGCACGCGTGGCACGCCGTCTGCTTCGCCGCCGCCGTCGCCGCCGCCGAGAGCTGCGCGGCGTGCCTCAGCAGGTTGAGCAGCGGCCTGAGCCCCCCCGCGGCGTCAAAGGCGTCCACGACGGCGGGGAAGGGGAAGGCGAGCGCCAAGAACAGCGCGGCGTGTCTCCTGGCGGTCTCGTGGCCCCCGTCCAGCGCCTCGAGCGCGACGTCCACGCACCGCCGCGCCGCGCCGGCGGACGCCGCGGCGTCGCGGCCCGGGGCGAGCAGCCGCTCCATCGCCGACGGCGTCTGCGACACCGCGAACAGACACCGGTGGAACCCGTCCACGGAGAGCGCCCCCTTCGGGATGCGCAGCAGCGCGGCCACGCCACCGCGGTCCACGAACGTCACCGCGAACTTTCTGTGCGCGAGCAGCGAGCACACCGCGGCGAGCGACTCGGGGAGCTGCGGCGCGCACGCCGCGGCGAGCCGCGCCGCGTCGGGGGTTTTTTTGTCCCCGTCTCTCCAGCGGAGGCGGCGCGCCGCGGCTTCCTCCGGCCAGGCGGGCGCGTCTTCGCTCCAGTACGTGCCTCTGACGAGCGCGAGCGCGACTTCGACGGCGCCGCAACGCAACGCCTCGCCGAAACACTCTATGTACTCGCCCGTCGCGGCGAGCGCGCGCAGACGCGCCTCCAGGAGACGCGCCGGAAGCGCGCGCGCATCCGCCGGCGCGCCCGCCGTCAACGCCTCAGCCAACGCGCGCGCCGCGGCGTCTCGGTCGCCGGTCTCGGTCCCGAGCTGCTCGTGAAACGCGACCACGCTCTCGTCGTCGTCCGGGACGACGACATCGCGTGCGTCTCCGCGCGAGGGGGGCGCGTCCGCGCGCTTCGCGTGCGCGAGGTCGCACGCGAAGAACGCCGCGACGGCGCCGGCGCCCTCGGGCGGCGCGCCCTCCACGAGCGCGCGCCGCAGCGGCGTCACGATCTCCGCCATCGCGCCGTCGCGCACGAGCGCGGACGCGACGTCCTCCGCCTCTAACGCCACCGCGAGGCACCCGAGCGCGTACGTCTTGACGCGCAGGGCATCCGCGGCCGCGACGGCCGCGGTGGCCCGCGCCAGAGGCGCGGTGGGCGCGCGCGCCGCCTCCGCCGCGGCGGCGGCGCGCTCGGCGGCTTCGGCGGCGTCCTCGGCTTCGCGGCGCGCGCGTCCGGGAGGCGCGGCGTCGGCGCGCGGGCGCAGGTCGCCCAGCGCCCAGGCGCGCAGGCGCTCCACGAGCCGCTCGTCCGTGAGCGGGAACTGGAAGCCCGTGACCGAGACCACGGAGCACAGCAGGCGCAGGCTGGCGGCCTGCGCGCGAGGCGGCGTCGACGGCGAGGTGAGCGCGTCGAGGCAATACTTCGAAACCACGTCCACACCGGAGACGTCGTCCTGGACGAGGGACAGGATGCGTCCTATGGCGTACCCCGCGCGGTGTGACCCGCCGCTGTCCCCGACGAGGCGCTCGTACCGCAGTTCCTCCACCTCGATGAGCCGCGCGAGCGCGTGCACCTCGTCCACCCGGTCCGAGGGGCGCACGTCGCCCGGGCTCATGAGTCGGTCGTGGAGCTCGCGAGCAGCCTTCACGGGGACGTGCCCGCCGGACGCGCTCACGCTCTGACGGAGGCCGCGGCCCATGGCCTCCGCAGCCTCGCGAGCCGCCATGGCGAGTCCCGCGCGCGCGCGACCGGTTCGCCCCCGCGGCTGGACTCCGCGCACCACGCGACGCCCGCGCACCTCCGGATGGAGAGACGCGCTTTCTGA